>Ga0307968_1001076_pt1 | contig 21664 bp, 20 predicted proteins | sample OrgLakmetagen650_FD_201834 | JGI IMG/M metagenome (GOLD analysis project Ga0307968, IMG submission 201834) | Saline water microbial communities from Organic Lake, Antarctica - #650 | ecosystem: Environmental > Aquatic > Non-marine Saline and Alkaline > Saline | place: Antarctica: Organic Lake...
GGTTTTTCAAGGAGGGTTTTTCTGTTTAGGCAGGAGTTTTCCTTTTCCCAGTCTTATAGGTTTTTTTCCTTCATTCTGTCAGGCCCTTGCTGAGGACCGTGTAACAACCCCCACCAAAAAAAAAAAGGAGTGTTGCCAGCCACAGGGGCAAGCTGTTCCCTGCTTCATGGGCCATCCGTGTCCCCCTGCTCCCACCACACCGTGCTGGAGTAGGCGCCACCAAACTTTCTTCCAGTTGTTCTCCCATGGGAGCCTCCATACTTGGCGTACTCGCGCTCGGAGCGCCTTTGTGATTGCCAGGGCTGTGGGGTGCGTTTCTTCTTGCGGCTGGGTGGGGGCGGCTAGGGTAATAGCTGACTCTGTGCATTGCTGCCAGGCTTCCATCCTAGCTGTTTGGCTTGGTTGCATGAGGAAATTTGTCGCTGCACGCACTGTAAAGGTGGAGGAGCTGAGGCTGAGTGAACCTGGTGATGACTGTATTGTGAGCCGTGTTGGTGCTGGTCTTGTTGGGGCTGCTGCTGAGGGGGGGTGTGGGCAGCCACTTTATTTGTATGGTTTTGAATCAGCTCAATGCTATGGCTGCATTGTGGGACGTTGGGGGTGGTGGGGGCTGGTTGAAGATGCTGTCCAGGCTTGCTGTCCGTGCTTGAGGAAGTCACTCCAGTAGGGTTTCAATGTCGTGTGTAAGGGCTTGGGGCCAGCCTTTGTGTTGTTGGTGTTGGTGCTCTTGGGGCTGCTGCTGCTGCTGTTGTAGCTGTTGTTGTTGATGCTGTTCCTGCAGCTGTACTGCTGCTGTTGTTACTGCTGTAGCTGCTGCTGTTGAGTGTGATATGACAGAGGGATAAGGTTTGGAGGGGAAATGCGGGGGCGGTGAGGGAGAGAGCGGAGAGGGGGGAGATGCTAGGCGGGGAGGTTTGGAAAGTGGTTTTTGTATGTTGTTCCAGAAGGGCACATTTGCATATTGGACTTGGTTTGATGGGATGGTGCCCAGGAATTTACATATGTGTGGGTAGTTGCGGCAGAGTGATGCTAGTAATTCGCGGTCATATTTTTATTTCAGGAAGGGAGGATGAATGTGGCTGTTTCCTCTGTGCTGACAGCAGCAGAGTAGATGGCGTGTCTTGTTGCTAAGCGCATGGTGTTTTCATGGTAAATGGGATGGCAGATGGAGAACCCAGAAATTGGGAGGAGAAGGCATTGGTGTTTGCCCCAAACACTTTGTCCCTTGGGTGCTCACTCCAGTTTTGTAAACTCTATCTGGCTATGGCAACCTCAAGTCGTCTGCCATCTTCCTTAAGATGAGCTGAGTGTTTACTTCCATCACAAGTAAGAGTGATTTCAAAGCATTTGAAACAATTGGCAAGTTTCAGAGGTGTGCGATGCCATCGTACGTAAAAATAGTGGGAATAGCAGAAGTATCCCTAAATAATAGGGGAACGTCCAAGAGAAACATCAACAAATGTATGATATAGAGAAAGTATATAGAGAACGAGAAGGTTGCTTGAAGAAGCGCGAACGGAAAACGAAGGAAGTGCAGCTGCGCTGCAATCACTCGAAGTACCATCATGCTGCATGCTAATAAGATATTCCTTTAAACAATCGTATCCCTTACTACTACTTGTGTGTGTGTGTGTGTGTGTGTGTGTGTGTGTGTGTGTGTGTGTGTGTGTGTGTGTGTGTGTGTGTGTGTGTTTATGTGTGAAAAAAAGGCAGAAAACTTAATCTGAAACTTAGAAGGAAGAACTGCGGCATGAGATCACTTTGCTTCACTCCAGAACTGGAGTTCAAGTGTCATACACAGAACTCAGCAGTTCTAATTTTTTTGCATTGCGGAATGGCGGTGAAATAATTACAAGGATAACCAACAATTTGCTTGGAGGAAGGCATGGCTGACGTGGTCAAAAGCTTTTTCTCCAAAGAGTGGGAAATGCAAGCGTGCATGGATGTTGTCCAAGATCTGTGAGACTGGGAATTGTGAAATATGATGAGGGACTTTCATAGCCAAAACAACAGTGACCTCCAGAACGTAGTGAGTTAAGGCCACAAGTAAAGACACAAAAGAGGATGATGCCAGTGTCAGCTAATAATGCGAGCTTTTGGCTTTGAGAAGGGAACGGAGCAGCCAAAAGCGACAAGCATGTGAGCTATCTCTGGCAAATTAAAATAGAACCTTCCCAAGACTGATGGAAGAAGAAGACAGTAGCAGTAGTGCACTACGACTTTAACCAAATACAGTGACTGTCATAGCGTAGCAATGTGCTGGAGGGGCGCAAACTAAGGATACAATTGACAGTAACATGTTGGCGTTCTTGAGAGAGGGAGAGACATGCACACTGCTGCCACGTCTGATGCCGTCACGCTATCCACCCATGCAATAGAACGTTTGAAAGGGTGCGAGCACTGGCGGGTGGGCATGAGTTTATCAAAGGAAATGAAAATGGCTAAAAAATGCCATGCTCAAAGTAAGGCTTTAGGTATGCCCTTAGCGCCAGGATCAGGAAAGATAAGATTTGAGCTCTTTATTTGGTCGCAACATGCAGCGCGGAAAAAAGCGTGAAAAATGTTGCCATTGCTGGAAAGAAGAGGTCACCAGGTTTAGTTGGCCAGAAAGGAACAAGAAGGATAGCCTTGGCTCTGAGTTGTTTGATTGGGGCAATGCATTTTGGAATGGAATGATGGGGAGAGTTGACAGTCACATTGGGAAAAGCATTAATGCCGGAAGTGTCTGGGCACCATAATACCATAATAGTTATTGATGTCAAAAAGGAGCCTGCACTGCGCAATGATTGTTGGAGGCAAACAAACGTCAGTTGAAACTGTCTTGCTCGTGTGCTTTTTGACTTCAGCAATTTGTTTTGTCAGCAGCTATGGGTGTCAACGGACCAGCTGCTAACTTTCCCTTCTTTTCTCTGTTTTGTCAGAGATTTGTCAGCTCTCTTGGCACATCTAAGGGTTTAAAAAGGGAAGGAAAAGCAGGAGAGCTGTGACACCACCATCTGGAATGTTACCAAGTAAATGGCTGCACTGGTGCCGTAAGCATCCGGCGTCCATTTATGAAAACTGCTGTGTTTCTTATTTTCATCATGTCCCCACTACTAAAAAACCTTGCAAACACGACAACCTGTGTCTGAACAACTACCATACTTCATACCTAAACCTGCGATTCAGAGACATTAGTTACAGAGAAGAGTCTGCATAACATCACAGACGGGCAGCATTGCATTGCATTAGAAAAAGAAAAGAACACAGAAAGCGTAAACTCCATGGCATGGATTAGGTGTCCTGCACCACCCACCAAATGGATCACCAACATCCCTTCTGGAAGAGGCTTTTCAATGGGGATCAGCTGGTTGGGAGGCAGAGGCCTGCAAACTACCAGGAGCATTGCTCAGATACCTTATTCACGGCAAAATTTACCACGAAACCAGTGTCGCACACCAATTTTTATTTTAAAGTTAGCTCTTTTATGAACTTACCTGATGGTCACACGATTTAGAAGGGGCACTGACTTATGGCAGCTAAGGTGAGTTGAGTCTCCTCACCGTCACACACCCTGGCTGCAACGCACCATTTACTGCCGCAGCTTTGAGTGCGGCAGTTCCTTAATTATATTGTTACAGAAAATGGAACCTGCTTTACCAAATATTTTATCGGGTGACTGTGCATTTGAGTGAGATATATGATGGATTAACATTGTTCCACCCTGCTTTCCTTTTGTATGTGTATTCCTTACCCCTTTTCTGCTTTAAAATGTTTCGTGAGACAGATATAAGGGTGTTAATTAAGTTTACAACTGCCTGACTGCTTTCGTCATGAAACACACGGTGCGAATCTCTCTTCTGTAACCCTTACTAGCAAAACATTTGACCAGGGCCTGCTATTTGAGGCACACATGTCAGTGGCGAGAGAGCAAGGATAAAATACTAGCAAGAAAGCAAAGGAAGACTAAGAAGTAAGCAACTCACACCAGGCTCCTGCCAGCCTCACACACCAAGCACACACACACACACACATACACACACACACACACACACACACACACACACACACACACACACACTGAAATACACAAAAAGCTCGGCAGCACAAAGCAGCAGAGCTTCAGGAGAGCAGCGTTGTAGAAGTTGCAGCAATTCTCACCCCGAATCCAAAATGGAGCCCGAGCATCAAAATAAAATTGTGCCAGCTCATTATTGCGCGAACGCCCATCATTCCACCAGCAGAAGCGGAGCGCTTAGGCAGCCTGTAACTCTCTGCACGAAGCGCTGAACGCGCTTCTTCAAGCAACCTTCTCTTTCCCTATATACTTTCTCAATCTCGTACTTCTGTTGCATGTTTATCTTGGACGTTCCCCCTTTTATTTAGCTAGGTTTGGCTTCAGGCTTCTATTAAGCTTCCGCTCAGATGCCCCTTGAGGCATATATAACGATGTAACCTTACCTCACCTACCTTAAGCTGAATACATCAAAACTCATGGTCTTCAGCAGGGATCCTCCTGCTATTCCCACTATTTTTCATGTACGACGGCACATCTCTAAACTTGTCACTCGTTTCTAATGCTTTGAAATCACTCTTACTTGTGATGGAAGTAAACACCCAGCTCATCTTAAGGAAGATGGCAGACAACTTGAGGTTTTCCATAGCCAGTGTTAACAAAAATGTTAACAAGGGTATCAAATTTAGTTGCTTTTGTTTTTGTGCTGCCAAAATATATATATAGGTGCAACGTTGTGCACAATGTGCAGCAGACAGCACCATCCTGCTGAGCTCACAAATGCCCCTGTGACGTGAGTGTCACAGAGGCAAGGTTCACAAGCTCGTCAGTTTTGCATTTGTGTTCCAACACGCAGTGGGTGAGGCTGATGCTGTCAAGGAAGGTTTTCGTCCAGTGTCACGTTGAGGTGTGCTTCTCCTCAAAGCAAACATAGTGCGCAACAGGGATGAATTAATATGAAGAGGGAACAGACAACGACGTTCACGTTCTGAAATGATAGTTGATACCTTAGGTTATTTGTCTAAACTCATGGCACATGGGTGTTAGTATAGCCATATAAATTGCACCTGAGGTCCTGGCAGCTCTTTTCTATGTCAATTAGTTTCCTTTGTCGCTCATTGTGGTTAAATGTCTGGGGGGAGGACGTATCCACTTGGTCCCCTTATCTACAGTGAAGATTTTGGTGCCTGAGATGCAAGGGGCTAGAGCAGCAGCTGCCTGCACAATGTTGCTTTAATGTTATTTGCGCACAGCTTAAAAAGGCAAACGCTGGCATTACATTCTAAATCAATTTGATCATAAATGCAGATGGTGTACAGATGTTTTGATTTTAAAGATGCAAGATGGTAGAGTTAGAAAAAACAAAGTATAGAGAAGAAACAGGTTGAAACGCCTTTATACATAACAAATATAGCTCAGCAACAAAGATAACCGTGTTAACATAGTAGGGGAAGAACAACGCTTGTCAATGTCAGCCATTGAACATTTACGCAGGCCTTGAGCTTCTCAATGAGATATGAAATATGAAACATGTAGGGTATGATGTGTGTCTTCCTATAAGTCACCGCTAGTCACAAGGACCGCAAATATATGTATGTTAGAGGGGGCTACTAGGGCTACAATTAAAAAAAGAAATTAATGTGGGTCAGAAGGGTTTTGTGCCATAGCACCCAGTCCCAAACCTTGACTGTTGTTGCTGGTGTTGTATTGCAGTGCATACCTTGTTTTTATGAGTGCAAATGCATGTCTGATGGAGTGCTCATTCAGTTTGCGTGTCAGGTTTTTAATCCTGTGGTAATCCAGATTAAGGTCTGCCAAAGGTTTGTCTGTATAGTCTTTGTAGATAGGCCCCATAACTCCAACGAGGATCACATGAAACTTGACTTCCCTATATCCTTGTATGTTTAGGTTGGCAAGAAGCACGCTGTGCTGTGCTTTTGCTTTTGGAGTTGGGGATCAGGCATAGTGTCTTCACAAAATTTAAACTCAATCAGGTGAACCTCTCACTGGTTTGGATTCAGTTTCTTGTCTTTAGCGAGCTGTTAAAAATTTTAGTTGCGGGTGGTTGCGCGAGAAGAGCACACAGTGCTAGTATGTAAAATTAGGATAGCGCCAGGACGAGAAGAGGCTTTTAAAGCATGTTCTGTTAGGTTGGGTAGCAACCAAGAGGGCAGTGTTTTGCTGGCAGTGTTTCTCAGATCTAGGCCTTGCTCTGATAGATTGTCTGCGCTGCCTACATCAGTGTAGGCAATTGGTTGGCACCGCATGGTCCCTTTTGTAGGGCTTGGACAATCAGCACACTTGCCATATTATGGCGTTTTATAATCATTTTAGTGTGTTGGCAACTTGAGAGTATGTGAAGCGCACTACCAGTGCAAGGGCCCAAAAACACTCTGTGTCTCACTGACGAAAGGCCTTTTTCGTCAACCCTGCTGTACTCACTGCTATTTTTTCGGACAAGTTGAGCAAAAGGGATCTGCCTATTTATGACATGCTGAAACACCAAAAGACAACCTGTCCACCCCCTATGCCTACAGATGCTTGGAACACCTACCTTCTTTCACATTTAAATGCTAAACCAGCAACCCCTAGACCTCCTAATATACCGAATAGGAAATTTTGGCACATAGATGCATCCCTATCCCTCTGGGTCGTGGTCGTATTGCGCAAGGTATGAACAGAACTGATGATATTGACTGTGCAAGTCTTGCTGTTATGACGTGCCTAGTCTCTAGATTTGTGGGTAAATGAATGCCTCTTCTTTTACTGGAAACATCATCTCTTAGATCCTTTTCTGAAATACGCTGTTCCGGGTCCTAAAGATAAATATGGTATTGTTCCTTATCTGGTTAACTATCTCCCACATCACTTTGAGTGAGAAACGTGTTCCTGCTTGTTGGGTAGAAGCCAAGGTCCTCTCCCTCTTTACAAAAAAGGCTCTAAGCTTGATCTCAACAACTGCCGCGTCGGGGTATGAGTGGGACTTTGTATAGACTGTGGGCCAACATTTTGAGAGAACCGGTGACCAAGTTGGTGGTAGAGAAGCAAAAAGTTCCTTGCACACAATATGGCTTTTATCCAGACCGTAGCACAATTCAGCCTATGTTAACTATAAGGCACTTAGTCCATGCTGCCAAACAGATAAAACGATAAAACCAAAAACAGACTAAAACAAGCATATGACACTATTGACACTGGCAGACCCCACCTTTGGGATCATCTAAATAACATCAGGATGCCCACTCACCTTAGTAACGATATCAGACGAATGTACGATGGAGACGAATATGTCCTGATTGATGGTACAAAAATGTCCAGTCCTTATAATTCCACTGCACTTTTGAAGGTGAAGAACAAAGTTATTCTTTATCTCCTGCCTCTCCTATTTTCCCTTTTTATTGATGATGTGGATAATGAGTATGGGAATGGCTTTGTGGGTGCTGCTACGGGGACTGAGGGCATAAGGGTACCCGGTCGCTCACATTCTTTACAGTGACGACCTGACCCTGACGGCTAATGACACAGTTCAGTTGCAGAAAATGTTGAGACGTCTGGAATCGTATGCTGCCAGGAAAGGACTTACAGTAAATGTGCAGAAATCCTACGTAGGTACATTTAATGCGTACCGAAATCCTGCAGCTCCTGCTTTTCGTCTCTACAATCAGGAGCTTGAAATGAGAGATTTTTTTACCTACCTGGGAAAGTTATTTGACAAGCACATGAACTTACACCATGCTGCGTCCCATGCTTTAAGGTCTTTTAATCCGGTTGTCAAGTAAGGTCTTTGAGTGCGGTTGTCAAGTATGGGCCACTTCTTCTCTGACATATGATTCCTCAAAAATCACCCCCACACATGTCCTTCATCTGGGCTTCCTGAAAAGACTCCTGGGTGTCAAGAAAAGTACTGATACTCACTGCGTACTCCGCAAAACAGGTCAGATGCCTATTTTTTTCTTTTGGTTCAGATGCATCATACGATTCTGGAACAGTTTACTCTCTTCAAACAATCCTCTTCTTGAGAAAGTTGTGCGGTCTGACCTTCGTCTTTAAAAGGATGTTTTGGCACGTATCCACATTGTGGCATATCATCATAGTTTTCTTCTCTTTCTGGATGCTCTTGGCTGACCGGGCTCCAGCAAATTTGGCGGCAATCGTTTACCTTTTAGCTTCTTGGAAAGGGCTTTGTTGTTGCTGCTTTCAGCCCCGTGCTTTGGAACAGGGGTAACGCCCATTTTCCAGGATTTTGTATTGCGCCTGTGATGTTGCGTTGGTGTTACGTTTAGGTTTGCTTATTCGCTGCCAGTCCAGTACCTCCTGGATTTGATAGTCATATTTTAAGATTGTGTTACAGGCCTTGACATTGCCAAAAAGCTGCATTGTTATGTTTATAATGCATATTTTGGTTGCCGCAGTCTCACCTGGTTGCAAAGGCTCTGAAGAATTAGGTAGTGAAGCAATGGGATTCTCAGTGAGCTCCAGGAAGTGGATAGGATTCCTCTTCTGCCTTTTGTTAGGTTGTGACGTTGGATTGTTGTTGGTTTGTGTTTGGCGGGAACAATTATTGGGTTGCGTGTTGGAGCAGCCTGGATCTATGTCCATACTTTCTGTCTGCCTCTGAAGTGTGTGTCTCGTTCTCCTTGTGGAGACTGTTTGCCGAGCAGGGGTTTGGATCTGTTGGCGTTGCAAAACCTGTACATCTGACCAGGCCCATCCCATGGGAGTGTAAGCCTTAATTGCATCTAAAATAGTAGCATTGATTTTCCTCACCCGTTCTTCTTTGTTAGGTGTCGTGTTCTTGTTTTGATGTAAGTCACTGATGAGCTGGGGGGTTATATTCTCTGAGTTCAACAGAGAGGCGAGCCTGTTCATTGCAATAATCTGTCCCGTTTTAATTTTGCTGCCAAACTTGAATTTGAGGCTGTTGCCATTTAGTATGTGTGTGCCGTCTAGGCTAAGTAGCATTGAAAGGCTGGAGATCCCGGAGTCCATAAGAGAGAATGCAATGTGGTTAATTAGGGTTTCCAGAGTAGGTAGGTTGGCTGCCCACAGTGAATACTGTTGAAACTGTCTGTGAGAATGGGTTGTCCTTGGAGTGTGAGACGCAAGTTGCTTATATGGATGCTAACGTACTGCCGTGCTCCTAACATAAATTGTAATTGCTTTTGAAGGTATCTTGGTGTTTGACACTGAGGTCCCAAGTGGCCTTGTGCCGCAGTTTTTAGTTGCTGAGTTTGACGCTCAAGGAGAGTTTTGGTGAGCCTACCATGCTTTGCCTTATTGTTCAGGCTAGTGATAAGTGCAAGGGCGTTTCTGTAGTGGTGTTCAATTCTCAAGGAAGAGCATCCCAAGCCGTATTGTAGTTTATCTTCTCGGAGCTGTACAGTTGAAGTGCACGTCCATAGCTTATACTTGCTGTTAATGGCTGCCAGAATTTGTGTGTCCCATTGATTTAGGACACTTAGGGAGCAAGGGGTAACTAGAAAAGCTTGGCACAATCGCTGCGCGAATTATGCCCGTTGTTTGTTTAGGGCTAGCAACATAATTCTTTAGTCGTTCTAGTTTTAAGGACAGCTTTGCAGTCATGTGTGTCAATTGGTGTGACCAGTTGAGGTCCATTGTGATGTGTACCCCAAGGTATGGGAAAGGATCGTCAGGCTTAAGGAACTGTGCTGCTTGGCCTTGTACTAAGAACTTGTTGGCCAGCTGGTGGTGTGCAAAGTCGGCCACTGAAGTGTTGCCACGCAGAATTTTGTTCTCATCGCCATGGTACATGCAAGTCACCTTCGTCTTTTTGCCTGAGATTATGAGGTGAGCCCAATCTGCATATTGGGTAAGTTTCATGGCTTGGAGCCGGAGATTTTGGTAGGAGCCGGAGAGACAGATCAAGTCGTCTGCAAAAGCCCCACTGCTGGTGCAGTTTAAGGCTTTGGTGTTGGGTGTGTTGGTATCAGCATGGCTGTGCGTGTATCCCCTGTTGCCTGCATTGAGCCAGCGGAGCAGCGGCTCCATGTATATCAGGAACAGGAATGGAGAGAGTGTGTCTCCTTGAATTTTCCTCTTTCAACTGGGATGTCTCCCGTGCAGCCCAAAGGCCTGATCCTGGTGTGTGCTTGATAGTAGAGGGTTTTTTACTACATCTATGGTGTCTGTTGAAAATCAAATCAAACATAATAATGAGCAATAATCTGTGGTATTAAGTGCAGAGGTGAAGTCTACAATGAGGGCATAGATGTATTGTTTATAAAGCTTTGCATCTTCCAGAGTCATTAGGACATTTTGGAGTTGTTGAGTTGTGTCGTGTTTCTTGCGAAAGCCAGCTTGCATGTTGCTGAGAAGGGAGTTGACCTCTGCATGTTTGTATAGCGTGTTAGTTATTAGGCGTGTCCACAATTTTTACAGTGTATTTGCAAGGCCGATTGGCCTGTATGAGGCCACGTCTGTCACCGGTCCTTTTTCCTTGTAAATCAGAATAGTTTCACTAGCTTTCCAATCCTTTGGGGTTCTCCCTGTTGCCCACATAATAATGAGCAGCTTGTGTATTGTTTGTTGGTATTCTAGAGGAAGGGCTTTCAAGAGCTCGTTAACAATACCATCAGGGCCAGGGGCTTTGTTATTCGTAAGAAATTTTGGGCATTCCTGGAATTTGCACGAATATAGTATAGAACTGTGCAGCCAGGTCCCTCTGTGTCGGTGTTTGTTTTCTACCCTAGTTACAGGGGTTTCAGGTTTGTATCGGTCATGGCATTGGCTGCTCGTCCAAGGGTAGTTACGGGCAGCATCAGGATCTGTAGGCAGGTAATTTCCTGTTTTAATTATTTTAGTTATAATTTTACTCGGTTCAGTTTGCACCGTGTTGGATGCTGGGCCCATAAGAGCTTGGATACCAGAGTGTTGTTCTATTTCCCCCCCCAGTATTTCTTGGTTTGCCTGAGCAGGCTGCTTTGGTATTTTCTTATGTTGCTTTCTCTTAATTGATTTGGTTTGTTTGGAGTCGTGTTCTTTGTCAATTTCATGGATTTCTTGTTTTATAGCATCGTGCTTGTCTTCAATTTGTTGTGCCAGTGTCCTCCCTTCGATCTAGGGATGGCTGATGTCTTTGGCTAAGTAAGGTATACACTTGGGTGAGTGCTTGGTAGCCATTGTCGTTTTGCCGGCTAGCGTTCATTACTTCATCCAAATCTATGGTAGTTTGAAAGTGTTGTCCTTGCTTCATTAAGAAGCGTAGGTGTTTAAGTTTGTTACATAAGAACTTCCGCAACTTGTTTTATTTTTCTTGGTTTAAAATGGGTATTGCCAGTGGTTGAGGTCTTCGTAGCACATTTTTGGAGTGCAGTCTTGTAGCCTTCATTTATGAGGTTCACAACTTTGTCTGCCGTGTTTTCTACACAGATAGCTGCTGGGGATCCTTGAAAGTGTGTCAACCTGTTTGGCGTTTTGGCACACTCATCTTCCAGCCGCGCAAGGTGCCTTTGTGCTGGGTCGTGCAGTATTTAATTGTGGCAGGAGTTGTGCATGCTGGATGGTGGGCTGATAGGTAGGGTCTTTAAGGGCACACTGCAATCATTCTTGGTCACATTTTTTAATTGGGCAGGTTCTCTTTTAGTTTCCGGTGCTTGCTGCTGGATGTTCTTGACTGCCCAAGAGAGGAGAGGGGGATGTTTGCTATGAGAGGAATGAGGTCGCTGTGTTTGCAACCTCTGTCATCTGGGTAGCAAAACAGTTGAGGATGTCTTTGGTTTGTTACAAGAGCGCTAGGAAGAAGGATGTCATCGAGACGGGTTGTAGTGTGGGAGTTGAGGGCAGACGAGGTGCACATACTAAAGGTCCAAGGTCGTTTAGCAAGGTTGTAATCGATAGGTACAAAATGGTTGTCTTGTGTGACTTTTTGGTAGTGGGCATCCTTTCGATAGAAAAAAAGACTAGATCTGTCATTTTCTTCAAAGGTGGCATTCATATCCCCTAGGATAATGGGGATACACCTTTGTGAGTTGATGACTTGGTTTATCTCGACGGCAATATTGTCTCTTTGTTGGAGCGCTGAGGTCGAGTCAATGGATGGCCAGTAAATGGAGAAAAGTATGATGGGAGGTCCTGAGGTTTCTAGGCGCACTGCTAGAAGTCTCCCTTTAATGGTATGAGGGGTTTTCTGAACTAGAATTGCTTGAGTGGTAAGCGCGAAATTTTTGCGCAAGCATCCCATCCCATCCCAGTGAAGTAGGGAGCAGATAAAGAGCCTCACAAATAACCTGTGCATGCAGAGGACATGGGAAAAGCTGAGGCAGACGTCGTGTTGTGTATGTCTCGTACGTGTGAAATGTGAGGGGCAGGACAAGCCCCAAGTAAGAACATCTGTGTTGCTCGGTTGGTGTTTTTCTGGAGCCACTCGGCTTTGCTGCATAAAGCTTAACAGCGTATCTCTTGTATCACGGTGCAGACCCACGGTCCTTAGTCAAGCCAAACACGGCGCTATGCATTACACATGCCTTTAACGTCTTACGCTTCCCTCAAGAGGAGGGGCGGCAGTGATTCCCGCGCTTTTGACATGCTTTTTTTCTTGTGTTTCCACAGTTATTGCTACTGTCTGAGACTGCAGCTCAAGATGTGACCGTGTTTGTGACTTTTGGTTCTTAAAGGCCTGCTGACAGCACTGGTTTTACATTTACCTACCTTGCATGTCTGATTCTTTTTGTGATCTTATAAATAATTTAATGTGCCTTCGGAACTAGAAAGGCCTCCAAGAAAATTTCCATCCAGCATAGGAGTAAATTATTTGCATCGCTGTGGTCCCTAATGCTTCTACCAGTTCTCTGTCTCCAAGCCTGTGCGCTCTCTGCTAATACTCGTGTGCGTGTCTATCTTTGATGGTGCTACATTCTTTGGTTGGCTGCCTCACCGCTGCCCCTTCCTGAAGCTGTGACCGTTTACTCTGACATATTCGGTCTCATTGTTTTACACATTATTATGACTAGGCAAACACATATAATCAGACGCAGCTTTAAAAGATGCAGCCTAAAAGACTTTGCAGCCTGCCAAGGTAATGTCTCCAGATTTCCTGACCTAGGCCAGGCTCACCATTTGTGTATGCTAGGTCAAACGGCTCCTTAGCTGTTTCACTGCAGCTCACATCCTAGCGTGTCTGCCGTCTTGCTCTAGGTCTAGTTTGGCCTGCTTTCCCTTGCTCTCGGCTCTTAGTAAAACAGTCCGACTGTTGTTATCTTAACCTTTAGCTCACTTTACTCCTTTCGTGTCTCCCTAGTATGGGCTCGTAATGTTGAGAGTGACGTGTTGGTGCAGCTGCGTTGTCTGTAGGGGAGCTCTCTCTTCTCTGTGGGTTGTGTTGGAGTTGGTTTTAACGCACCAGTCATCGCAATGGCTAACTCTTAGCTTCCCTAGTCTTTATGTTGAGTGCCTCGCAGGTGAGTAGCTAGACGTGCCCTCGGCCCGTTGCTCTTTTACTCTTTACTAGCCCTGTCTTCCTAAACCTTGTGCTTTTTACTTAGGCACTAAAGTACGCAGGCTTTCCTTCCTTCATTCTTTCCCGTGCTTGACCTTCTCGTATACGTTTTGCCCTTCTTCTCATCAACCTGGTTGTCCCCCCTACTTTCTTTTATCTCTTCCAGCCTGCCTCTCTTGCTCCCTTTTATTCATCAACTTTCACTTCGTTTCAACCTCGTAGTAGGGAGTTTGCTATCTCCCCTTGACCTGTGTAATTCGCCAACTGCAAAAAAAAACATCAGAGACCTTACAAAACTAATAAATCCAGAAGATGAAGGTTATCAATAAGACCCGCACATCCAGACTATTGAACGAAACGTGCAGAAACTATTAAATGTCAACCTAGTCTTTATGTTGAGTGCCTCGCAGTTGAGTAGCTAGACGTGCCCTCGGCCCGTTGCTCTTTTACTCTTTACTAGCCCTGTCTTCCTAAACCTTGTGCTTTTTACTTAGGCACTTAAGTACGCAGGCTTTCCTTCCTTCATTCTTTCCCGTGCTTGACCTTCTCGTATACGTTTTGCCCTTCTTCTCATCAACCTGGTTGTCCCCCCTACTTTCTTTTATCTCTTCCAGCCTGCCTCTCTTGCTCCCTTTTATTCATCAACTTTCACTTCGTTTCAACCTCGTAGTAGGGAGTTTGCTATCTCCCCTTGACCTGTGTAATTCGCCAACTGCAAAAAAAAACATCAGAGACCTTACAAAACTAATAAATCCAGAAGATGAAGGTTATCAATAAGACCCGCACATCCAGACTATTGAACGAAATGTGCAGAAACTATTAAATGTCAACCAACTAACTGCTTGTCACACGATTTATCGCTGCCAACAATGCCAAAAATGGGCGTGACAGCGATGATTCATCAATATCGAGTCGCCAAATTTTCCAGCATCTACTACCCACCTACCTAGGCCCTTCCATGTGTTGCGTAATAGGGACAGGAAACTTCAGCCAGTTAGACACTGTACATATGTATATCGCACTATGGCAGACTGCACATTTTGTTATTGGCTGATCTGACAAGTTTCGCTGCAGGGCATGGGGACAGGAGTTGCCACACAAACAGGCCTGAACAAATCCAGATTTCTGCTGGGCGGTGCAACCCAAAACTTGCAGTGAGACACCACAATAACATTATTGCAGCTGGCATCATTGGCTGTGCAGCCACCATGATGAGCCCTTGTGTTTGAATCAAGATTACTAGCCTGTATCCCGAGGCCCTTTTTCCAGCACAAATGTGCGTGCCCTGTGCAGCATGTATGTTATTTTTAGGCTTCAACCATCGTCTTCCTGCTACAGTTCTTAGGTCTGGCTCTCTCTGTATCCTCAGTATACCAAGTATTTTGAAGGAATATTACCGAATGAATGCGTCAATCATCAAGCGTGCGTAGCTTGAGCCCTTTTTTCTTCCTAGCCTGTCAATTCCTTATTACATGAAAATGATCTCTGAGCTCCGCCACCAAGCACTACATTCGACAGAAGCTAGCACCACACATTCAGATTAGGATTCTTAATGTTTAGCATTATTAGCATGAATAGCAGAGCTTTACTAGGTAGATAACGTACTACCACCTGTCTGGTCGATAGCTGCAGTGGAAACTTGAGCATCGCCGGTCATATCTTGCGGTACATCGTCAATAATGTATTGACTATTGACTATATAACGAGGCGCTAAATTTTTCAGCATCGGCTACCCATCTACCTTTAGCCTTTCCATGCACTGGGCAGTACTAAGGAGCATAAGGCTTTAGCCGGTTAAACGCTGTACATCTGTACATCACTCTGGGCAGACTGCACATTCTGTTCTGCATTATTGGCTGATCTGACAATTTTGCTGGGTGTGGGGACAGGAGCCACACAAATAGGCCCTATCTAACACGCAAATCCAAGGCAAAGTTTCTGCTGTGCAACCCACTTAGTCAAGACAAGTGGCTGTGCAGCCACGCACCAGGTCTGGAGCCCTTGTGTTAGAATGATGATTACTAGCCTATCTTCCTGAGGCCCTAGCGCGTGCCCCGTGCAGTAGTACCGCATATAGTTCTAAGCTACACGCTACAACAAGTCGTTCTTAGCCCCCCCAGCGAACGATCGACAAAGGTTCACCAGCGATCTCCCTCCTTTGTAGTGGGCACGAAGAGCTAAGGGGTTTTAAAGCTATTGGGTTTCACGCATTTATGCTTCGTTGAGCCTCCATGCAACGGAATTTCCCAGAAAAGTAAGGTGCGTGTGTGGCACGCGCCAATTTCTGGGAACAAAAGCCAACCCTAATCGGTCTTTGATTTACTTTTATTCTTCCTATTTACCATTGCTATCTACAATGGCGTCTTTCCGCGCGCCGTGTCTGGCGCTGCTAGCGCTGTTGTGTGTGGTGAGTGCTCCTGAGACCTGCTGTGCCTGCGTGCGGATGGCCAACGAGCAGGAGGCTGTTACAACCTGACTAGGCCTTGCGTTGTGCAAATGATTCCCACAGCTTGCAATGGTGGTGACGCTTGCACGCCCAAAGCACGCCCGTTGCCTTGCCACAGCCGTCGGAATCCGTAGCCTGCCTCATTCGCACATAAGTATGCTCTGCACTGTGTGCTTGCTCCAGCAGGACACGACGTTGCTTGCATCCGAGCCAACCTAGTGACACGCGCCTCGCGCACTCCCTTTTCCAACCGATTTTCACACTCCTCCAAACTCTTCCTTCCCCTGTTTTTACCTTGTTTCTGCAGAGCTTTGTGCACGCTGAAGTCGAGGTATGCTACTTGGGCTCTGCCGACGAGGCTAAATGCAAGACCGCACTGGAAGACGCCTACGGGACAGGACCCGGCTGGAAATGCGTCAAGGGCTCCAGTTCCGATGACTGTCTTCAAAAGGTCCGCGAGGGCGATGCACACGTCACCGTGGTGGGAGGTGAGAGGGAGGGCAGGGTCAAAGCATGCTTGCATTTGTGGTGTAGCGCAGCACAATAGTGTGTGTTTTGTGTGTGTGTGTGTGTGTGTATGTGCTCTGCTCCACTGACACTTCCTCTGCACAAGCACACGATATCAAACTGCACACCCCCTTGCAGGCGGCCAACTGTTCGCTGCTCACAATCAGTACAACCTGGCTGCCATTGTTGGAGAGAGTGCTGATGCCGACCTTGAGACTGCATCCTACTACGGTGTTGGCATCACACACAGAGACAACTGTGAGAGTGTCGATGGCACCGCTACTGAAACCACTTCTGGCACCATCACCGGCATGGACGCTTCCCTGAAGGTGAGTTGACCAAGATCTAGCTTCATGATGATCTCTAATGCAAATGAAATACCACTAAACCTTTTATACAAATACACTTTGAGCTTCCCACTTTGAGCTTCCCCTCTGCCTTTTTTTTTTTACAGAGCAAGCATGCCTGCCACACCGGCTACCGCAAGACAGCGGGCTGGTTTTTGCCTGTGTGAGTGCTTTTGTTGCCTGAAGCCCTCAAATTGTTTTTCTCTGTGTATGCCTAGTTAAAATGCAATCTGCTGATCACTCAATGATCTCCCCTTTTGCAATTTGCAGTGGGAGGCTGCTCAGCAATGACGCCATGTCACTTTCAACTGAAGAGGCCAAGGAAAAGAGTGTGCGTGTGGATGCTGAGACTGTTAGGGAGTTTTGGAGCGGTGAAGTCTGTGCCCCACGGTAAGGACAGTGTTTTCTTTTATCAAGGCCTCCGAAGTTTTGAGCTCATATATTCGTCTCAAACATTGCAGTTGGACCTCCTACGGCCCAACCACTGCTGGCGGTGAGCTCTTTGGCGAAGTCGCAACCTCTGATTCCACTGGTGGTGGTCTCTGCAAGCGATGCGCCAATGTGAGTAGCATAGTTTTGCTTTCACTTCTTCTCCTTGCAGTGCCTAAAAAAGCTAACCAGGTGGAATCCGTCAATCACAATTGTATAATGTACTCCCCCCCACGCAGACCTGCAGAGAGGATGATGCCGGCGAAAATGATGACTTCGCTGGTTACGAAGGTGCCATCAGGTGCATCAACTATGCCGGCGACTCCTGGAAAGGAGGTGACATCGCTTTTGTCAAGCATTCCACCATCCCCGACTATGAAGAAACAACCCTGATTGGAGGTGGAGCTTTGATACCTAAGGTACGAATGCTTTTTCTTTCTCCTTTCACCAAGGTTTCACCAAGTCATTACCACCCTCTTGTCTGCTGCTCTCCAACTACATCTTAGCTCCCTCCTGCAATTTTGTTTACACGCCTCCATTTTGCAGAGTGAGTACGTAGGTATCTGCGACAAAGGTTGCAAGAAACTGTATAACGATGATGGAAGCTACGTCATGGATGGTGACAATCCAGTCTACGAGACCTGCAGCAACGGAAAGTCTGCTGCCAACGCCATGGTGTCAACGTGAGCCCTTGTTAGGAACGAGTGCTTGAGCATGTTTTGGTTAAATAATTGCAGCACATGCTGATTGCTTGTCTGCTCTCACATGTCTCAAATGCTGTATTACCTTGCAAACCTTGCAGGAAAAACTTTGTTAACAGCGATGACTACGATGCCCTAATGACTGCACTGTCTTTGGGGGGTGCAAAGACGACACACACTGGTGAGTGAATCCTGCATTCGATTCTGCATGTGTGTACTGCATGAACTAGCAGCAGCAAGGTACTGAGTCATTTGGCGCGACAATGCTTACAGGTACTGCAAAGGATGAGCTCGAGAAGGAGGACACGTACGGCATCTGGAGTGAAGACACGGTAGAGCTGTACAAGCTGTCCGACGCCGAGGATGATGCTGGCTTCAAGGACTTTTTTACTGCCTACGAGAACTTCAGGGAGCTGCAGAACTCTGATGTGAGTCCTGTGTCTTGCTTTCCAAATGGTAGTTGTTTCTCCTGCAGGATACAATTCAAACTGCTCAACAAAAATAGAGAAACAATCCAACCCCTCCCTGATCAATCACACAGAACGGAGTCGGCACACACGAGGTTAAGGTGTGCGTCCCTTACAACGATGCTACACTTGCGACCAGGTGCAATGACGGTAAGTGGATGACAGACTTTTCCTCTGAAATTTGAATGCAGTTTCAAACAACAAATTGGTTATTTTTCTTGTCTATTGCCGTCCGCAGTGATGAATGCGCAGTATGGTGATTCAACCGTCAGGTTCACCTGCCTGAACGGCGAAACTTCCGCTAAGTGCCAACAGGGCATCAGTGACTCAACCTATGACATGACAACCTTCGGAGGTAAGCACAGATTTCTATAGTGCAGATGCTTGTTTAGTGTGCTATCTGCAGTAACTTGGCTAATATCTATACTCCCTTGCACAGGCAATGAGCTGTTTGTGTCTCACAAGGATTTCGGCCTGGAAGCCTTGGTCGCTGAGGTGTATGGTGGAACTGATGAACCTGCTTCCTACTTCGGTGTTGGTATCGTGAAGGCTTCCCAATGTGGCACTGGCGACGGTCAGTTCACTGGAAAGAACAGTGCCAGCCTGGAGGTGCGGGTGGAATTCAGTTTAGCGCGAGTCAGTTTAGCGCGGCATTCATAAACAACACATCCACATCATTTCTCTATTCCCCCTCTTTTTTTGCGCAGGGTAAGGACTCCTGCCACACTGGTTACCGCAAGACAGCGGGCTGGTACCTCCCTGTGTGAGTTGCAGTTGTTTCATGAGCTCAAGCTTCTGTTCACGGCTTCTTCTGAAATTATTGTGTTGTACAAGGAACTCAGCTGGTCTTCTCTAACACCTGCTGTCTTACAGGGGTGATTTGTTAGCAACAGGAATTATGCCAACAGTCCAGGACCCTGAAGGCAAGATAAGAACTGATGCCTACAGTACCTCTCAGTTCTTCGGGAGGGTGTGCGCTCCTCGGTGAGTGATTATCTGTAGCATAACGTTTTCGATCGGCAAGATGCATCAACTCTCTCTCTCTCTCTCTCTCTCTCTCTCTCTCTCTCTCTCTCTCTCTCTCTCTCTCTGATAAATCCTTCTCCTTTTTCCCCTTACAGCACTACTAGCTTTGGCCCTGCCATCCCAGCAGAGGGAGCAGATACCGGCGGAAAGTATGATGCCTTATGCGATCTGTGCGGTGATGCTACGGGCGTGGTGAGTTTGCTTGTTCTGTCACTGTTTTGTTCTTGACCGCTTGCGCATGCTTCTTTATACAGTGTACCTACCAGTTCAATGTGAGATCACATTTCTTGCTCCTGCAGACTGACAAGTGCTCTGGTCAGCAGGATGTGAACCCATACGCTGTAAGTTCAGCATTATATCTCATTCCTGGCTTGTATGTTTTGTGAACAGTCTCAAGCCAATCAAAACCCTTGAAAACCAACATAACCTAATCTGTAGCTTTCACATCTCCCACACCTTCCAGGATTACACTGGTGCCTTCAAGTGCATGGTGGATGGCGATAACAGGATTGCATGGGTGAAGCAAACAACTCCAGTAGACTACAATGAGGAGAACCCTGACAACCAAGTCACAATTGTAAGTGCCTTGCTGACATTACATCCCTGCCTTGCTGATATTGCATTCATTCATTTAATTACCTTCTATTCAAAAGACCTTCATGTCCTTAATCTTATCAATTAAATAACCATGCCGTACAGGGAGAATACAGGCTGTTGTGTGAGAGTGGATGCCAGGAGATCAAGGAGGCAAACTGGAAGAAGGACGAGTGCAACTCTGGTACCTCAGCTTCGCAGGCTGTGGTTGTCCGTGCTGGCTTCAAGGACATCGACAAGGGAGCGGCCGTACTGGCTAAATTAAAGGATTTTAAGATCGGTGGTAAGATGCTTTCCTCTCCACATGCATTCTTGCATCGCATATTCCTCAACTCAAGGTGTCTACTTCTTCGAATCTGACTCCTCCATAACTCCTTGAAATCCCTGTGCAGCGCAAGAGATAGGTGGACAGAATAACTTCTTCTGGTCAGCCTCCACTGAGAGTGTGTTGGATGTTACCAGCCAAGACTTCAAGAACGATTTCTTCAAGGCATATGATGGATTTGAGAAGATTTTTGGCCTGGTGGGTGACTGTGCTTGTACGACAATTGTTTAAATTCTGATCCATGGTTGAATGCCTCATCAAAATTAAACTTGTAATTGTTGGGGTAAGGGTAAGGGTAAGGGTTGTAATTGTTGGACTAAACAGATGATTCCTTTGCACGCACTGACGACGAATCCATACATTGTTTTAATCACCTTTCACCTGTGCCTGCAGACGGACGGTGATGGTGATGGTGATGGCAACAGCGCTTCATTCCTGAAGGCAGGGATCCTGCTGTTGGCTGTGTCTCTGGGTGGTTTCATGCTTCTGGCTTGAATTGATGTAACCTCTCTCTGCATGTGAAAAAGGAGAGGGTATGCTCGTTACGTCAATATTGCTGCCCTTGTTTCTGGGCACGAGGTGGAAATGGAAGAACTGTGCCTCCAATGCAATACACTAATTATTTCTGCAACTTCAGTTTTAAACAACTTAAAAACACAATTTTGTGATAATTCCTAGTAAGGTGAGGATTCTTGCACTTATGTGGACTCTTGCACCTATGTGTGACATAATTTAACCAGTGTCATAAATCGAAACTAAATTTGTGTCATGATTTTAGAAATGCAGTGCTCACGCAGCGTCTTTGGGAGTACTTACTAAGTCAACCATAAAAAAAGTGGATAAGGATAAATAGCCCAAAACTAAACTTAAATGGGGATAAAAATGAAGGACTTTTAGGACCAGAGTTGATAATGATCGCTTTTCTCTCTCCTTACCTGATGCCTGAATGTCAAATCTATGCACAAATTCGTCCAATCCACCCCTGTTCCAAAATTTGACCTGAACCAGCAAAGGTCCCTGCGCAAATTCTCAAAGCACACACCAGTTTGCATAATTAGATTAAATATCCAAAAGTGCACACACCACAAGCTGGAAAAGCTGAAAAGAAAAAGAAAAAATACAAGGAAAAGGGTATGGGTAAGGGTTACACAGCTACATTCGCCAGCAGAATAAAGTGTAAGGGTAAGGGTTACACAGCTATATCCGCCAGCGAGGGCAGTTGAGCTATAGCAAAAAAAAAAGGCAGCTCCAAGAAGAGAAGGAGGCCAGACTGAACAAGACACCAGAAAAAAAAGACAAGGTCAGTGATCAAACAGAGCAAGGCATTTGTCCGCAAAGTCAGCTACTCCTACGGCATCAGACTGATTGATGAAG
>Ga0307968_1001077_pt1 | contig 21655 bp, 25 predicted proteins | sample OrgLakmetagen650_FD_201834 | JGI IMG/M metagenome (GOLD analysis project Ga0307968, IMG submission 201834) | Saline water microbial communities from Organic Lake, Antarctica - #650 | ecosystem: Environmental > Aquatic > Non-marine Saline and Alkaline > Saline | place: Antarctica: Organic Lake...
GTGGGTGTGTGTGTTTGTGTGTGTGTGTGTGAGTGTGTCTGTGTGTGTGTGTGTGTGTGTGTGTGTGTGTGCGTAAGTGTAATGCATATGTGTTAAAGTATGCGCGCACAAGTTGCATCGGATTCGATAATCACACCAAAACAGGCAGTGACAGCTGCCGCGATTTTGTTGTGGTAACCCAGTCAATCTATTTCATTAATTTATTAATCAACTTATTTATCAACCAAAAATGTCGGGCAAGGGCAAGCAAGCGAAAACCCCTCCCTCTGGAGGGAACAGCAAAGGCAAGCAGCAAAGCATTTCTGGGTTCTTTGCCAAAAAGGACACTCCAAAGACTGGTAAGGCTGACCTTGCTGTGCGTGTGATTTGAAGTAGGGTTTGTGCTGCTAAGGAGGGAACTCTCACCATTGATGTGCTGATGCCTAAAGAGAGATGGGGGAGGGCCATTCCGTGCACGTAGAAACGCATGCCGCTAAAGCGTTGATCCAGCTGTGTTAGGACATTTAAATCTGTGGAACGGACAGACAACTCACAAGTCTGTCCGTTCACCTTTTCTCTTCACCTTTTCTCTTCATACAACCGCAGAGCCCCCTCCCTCAAAGCCAGCCGGAGCCTCGCCACTAGCCAAGCCATCTCCCAAACCCAAATCGCCCAAGCCTGTGACCCGGAGCAGCCCAGCGAAGAAGAGCCCTGGCTCAGCAAAGAAGGGGAGCGGCAACAACAAGACAGGGCAACCAGCACGCCAAGGCCCGGGCGAGGAACTTACAGGTGGTGGTGCAGCAGTAAAAGTGACAACAAGTGCAGCTGCACAGACACAGCCGTTGTCTGATACCTGTACCAGCTGCACCACCAAAAGCAGGCCCAAAAGGGAGCACGTGCGCATATACAGGCTCGCAATTTATTACACACACGCACACATACACACATACACATACACACAGAAACGTACACACATGCACATTTTCACACCCCAAAATACACACAGACAGACAGACAGACACACACATATATCATATATACACTGACACACACAGAGACAGACACACACAGACACACACAGACACACACACACACACAGACACACAGGCACACAGACAAACACACACACACACACGCTCGTGCACACAGGGGGTCGGATCCGCGTATTTTGGCCGATGGATACAGCCTGGTACAAGGGCACCGTGAACCAGTGGGATGGTACACAGGGCAAGCATGAGGGTGAGGCTCTTGAGCGGGTGATTGGTCACGCACGCAAGGTAGAGGCAGCTAGAAGAGGAGAGGCAGCATGACACAGCATAAGGGGTCTTTCCAGGGGTTCTCTCCTCCTCTGAAATGAAGAGCAAACTGACACACACGGGTGGCAGCCGATTTGCATCTCTCTGTATCCTATTTAGACATGTTTGCTGGTTGTACGTAGGGCTAGCCAGAACCGTATAATTGCGCCGTATATACGGTCTTCATTACCGGGATTACCCGCTATATACGGCGTAAAAATACGGTTCTGGCCAACCCAAGTTGTAAGGCAGCGTCTCACGCAGTCAAAAACATTGTGCAAGTGAACGTGCGGACCCCGCTCCTGAGTGAATGTGTGCAGGACTGGAAGATACACTTGCGGCCTTTGCTTGCTGTCAAATCATACAAGACGTAAGTGCACTCATGTTTGGGTCGTGTACTTAACAGCAGCAAGAATCCAGTGCAGGTGCCTTTCCAACCCAACACAGACCCTGGGAGGAATTCCTCATGCTTCTGCTAAGAGGCTACATCCGCTGACTCCCCCACCCTTTTCTTGCAGTTGCCTACGATGATGGAGAGGTGGAGTGGGTGCAACTGGGTACAGAGAAGTGGGAGCCACTGAACAAAGAGGAGGAAGCAGCAGCAGCAGCAGCAGCGGCAGTAGCGACTACCAATGGTGCTGGCAGCCAAAAGTAAGGCTTGTGCGCGATTTAACATGTTGAAAGAAGACAAGCGGTTCAACGATTTAGAATGTTGTAGGCACATGGTGGGTTCACGATATAGCACATGCGGCGCAAGCACTCCGCAGCGCCTGCTATGCAAGAACACGCACGCCCACCATGATGACTGCTTTTAAAATGCTGCCAATGTGACCCTTACCCTAACTGGAACCCTAACCCTAACCCTGACCCTAAATCCTAAAGGGTAAGGGAGGGTGTGGGAGGGGCGAGGGAGGAGTCGAGTGAGGAGGGAACCTTTGGCACAAAAAAGTGGTCTCCCCAGTTTTTTTGTGCCGGAGTTTCCCTCCTTAGCATCAGCATGACGCACAATGTCAGCTGACACACAGCACACAGTGTCAGCACACAAACACTGCAGCCGATACATGCAAACTGGCAAACACAAACACAAACACACAAAAAACACACACTGCAAACTGGATATATGCAAACTGGCAAACACAAACACATTGTCGCTCTCGCACTTGCATGCACACGTCTGTAGGGAAGCAGAGCGGCCGGCAAAGCGGGGCGGCCGGCTGACGCAGCAAGGCAAGCCTGCGGCCAAGCAGCGGCGTGTGGTGGTGTCAGACGAGGATGAGGACATGATGGAGGAGGACAGCGAATCTGCTGAAGACAGTGGCTCTGAGTTTGACGCAGGTAGGGGGTGGTTCCCTTGGGGCGCGTCGATGCTGCGTTTGCATTGTCGTAGTTATGCACTCATCGTGGGCATTTGGTGGTGTATCAGACGAGAGCAAGGGGGGACAGTGATTTATGAGGACAGTGATTAATGAGGAGAGTGATTGGATGATTAAACAGTGATTAATGAGGACAGTGATTAATGAGGAGAGTGATTGGATGATTAAACAGTGATTGATGAGGACAGTGAATAATGAGGAGAGTGATTGGATGATTAAACAGTGATTAATGAGGACAGTGATTAATGAGGAGAGTGATTGGATGATTAAACAGTGATTGATGAGGACAGTGATTAATGAGGAGAGTGATTGGATGATTAAACAGTGATTATTGAGGACAGTGATTAATGAGGAGAGTGATTAATGAAGACAGTGATTGGATGATCGGACAGTGGCTCTAAGGTTTTACTCCGGGAGGCGGGGGGCACTGTCCCCTGGCGCTTGATGCCGTGATATTATACTGCGCGTTTTGGGGTCCTACGGTGGTGTCAGGAGTGGATATGGGAAACGAAGGGAAGAAGCAAATCTGCTGATGATGCCATTTGAAATAGCCAACACGGTTGCGACACTTGTTCAGTCAGTCAGTGGACGGGTTTGCCATTTAAACCTACTGCTTAAATCTTATAGTTGCGATGAGGTGCTGATGTGCCATTGGGACCTGCTGATTACGTGTTCACAGTGGTGGTGATAACGTGTGACAGTTGTGGTGAGGGACCGACCTGCCATAAAAACCTGCCGCACGCATTTACATTTTGTGGTGAGGGACCGGCCTGCCATAGAAAATTGCTGCGCGCATCTACATTTTGTGGTGAGGGACCGGCTTGCCATAGAAAACTGTTGCGCGCATCTACATTGCGTGGTGAGGGACCGGCCTGCCATAGGAAACTGCTGCGCGCATCTACATTTTGTGGTGAGGGACCGGCCTGCCATAGAAAACCTGCCGCACGCATCTACATTTTGTGGTGAGGGACCGGCCTGCCATAGAAAACCTGCCGCACGCATCTACATTTTGCGGTGAGGGACCGGCCTGCCATAGAAAACTGCTGCGCGCATCTACATTGCGTGGTGAGGGACCGGGCTGCCATAAAAACCTACAGCAACTAACCTGCTGCGTGCATCTACACTGTTTTGGTGAGGTACCGATCTGCATGTGTTTCACGGTGCACATACAAGAGGCAGGGGGGGGCAGCTGAGTGGTGGAGGAGGGGCTGGGCATTGAGGCTCGCAACCAAAGCATGCAGCACATGCTGCTTGCCTGCTGATGAATACACTGTCGGTTGTGATGTTGTGTGGCTCTGCATCCATTGGGTGGTGCAGGACACAAAAACAACATTTGTTCCTGATCGTGCTGTTAGTGTTTACACGGCCTGCGCTCTTTTGTATTTTTCTTTTTCTGCGCTTTGTACTCTGTAATTATATGTGAAAATGCGCTGGGTACTCTGTGTGCCTGTGCAGGCAAGGAGGCAGGGGCAGATGACAGTGGTGGTGTTGATGAGGAGGAGTGACTAGGGTGCTGTCACTGGACATGCATGGCTGCCTGTGAAAATGCGCTGGGTACTCTGTGTGCCTGTGCAGGCAAGGAGGCAGGGGCAGATGACAGTGGTGGTGAAGAGGAGGGGCTCGAGGACGAAGCCAGCGGTGGCGGCATGGAAGGCTCAGATTCGGAGGAAGGAGAAGGGCGCAAGCGCAGCCGGAAGAAGCGCGCTGTGCCTGCTGGGGGTGCTGGCGCTGGCACCAAGCGCAAGGCCTCGGTGGGTGGATGGTATTGTATTTTTTTGCCTCAGGCTTTTTTTGCCTCTGTCATAGCTAGAAGCCGTGGTCTTGTTTGTGGGTAGCTGCACACCCACTGCAGGTAGTCTCTCCTGTGGACAGCCTGTCCTATAGCTCTACAATTGTTGTGATTAGGTTTGGCCAGAACCGTATATACACACTGTATATGACCGTATGTATGGTGATTTCCCTGCCAAACATACCGCATATACACCGTATACCTATAAATGTATTGTTCTGGCCAACCCTAGTTACGAGTATGAGCAATTGCCGGGTTATAGGCTGCCTCTTTTGCAGCTCTACAAGTCGTGTGTGCGTTCGCCAAGTGTTGAGGCAGCATCTGCTACACCTCTGCATACTGTGGGCAGTTGTTGGCTTCTTGGGCAGCCTGTGCTGCAGCTTTGCATGTTTCGTATGTGCAGTCAATCGACGTACAGGGAACTGCTGAGTTCAGTGTGGTGTAACACTAGAACTCCAGTTCTTGTAGTGAAGCAAAGAGATGTCACTCATATCACTCTTGCTATTCATCTGTGCTCCTCTCAAGTTTCTCCATCTTTTTATTTACTTATTAATAATCCATCGCCATCCCACGATGCAAACGTAATAAAACCTCTCCTATTGGTTGTAATTGTCCTGGACTACCCTACTATACAAATTACGCTGCATACACGAGTAGTGTCATTCCCAACTCGGCAGGCAGTGAGCAGTAGAATGCTTGGCTCTGTAGGAGGCAAGCAGCAAAATAATTGAGCTCAAAGTTCTGCAGATGAGAAGGAGTGACTGACCATAGTGGCTGTTTTGCCTGCTCAGCTCTACATTGTGCGATCAGGGGGGATCTCATCTGCTACCTCCCCTTGGGTGTTTGTGCACAACACGGAATGAATAAGATTTGTACTGCACTCAACAAGCTGTAGGGTGTTGTGATACAACATACTTGTACTGCACTCAACAAGCTGTAGGGTGTTGTGATTGTGATACAGGCTGGCCCTTGAAGTGAACAAAAAAACATCTGCCATTCCTACTGCATGACTTGCTTTGTGACTGTAATGTGATGTTTTAACATTTGGTAGAAAGCCTCGGCCGGCCCTCACCAAGCACATACTCTCTCTATTTCTAAGTGCATAATATGTTGTGCCTCACCCACTCACCCAGCCTCAGCTGTGAGTACACCTATATTCCTAACACTTTCCTGCCTACTAAGTCACGTACGTCTTGTGTTGTCAAGCCTCCTTCTTGCAGTCCATTAGCACCTAGCACTCAAAAGGCGAGCATTGGCAAAGGGTCTGACGCTTTGTGCCTCACAAAATCTGATGAAGATAAAATGGAAGACTTACCGTCATCTGCTTCTCAGCCCATGTGCCACTCAACAGACCAGAAACAAGGGTCCGGCCAACAGAAAAAGGCCACCCCAGCGATAAATAGTAACCACACACACACGCACACACAGTCAAACACACACGCGCACACACACATACACACACAGTCAAACACACACACGCGCACACACACATACACACACTCACACACACAAACAAAAACACACACACAAACACACACACTGTCTCATTACCTCCCTTACCGCAACCTCTGTGTGTGTGTGCCATACAACAGACCAGCAACAAGGATCTGGCCAACAAAAAAAGGCCACCCCAGCGATAAATAGTAACCACACACACACACACACAAACACAAACACACACACACACACAAACACACGCACTGTATCATTACCTCCCTTACCGCAACCTCTGTGTGTGTGTGCCATACAACAGACCAGCAACAACAAGGGTCCGGCCAACAAGAAAAAGGCCACCCCAGCAACAAACACCCCAGCAACCCCAGCAAACCCCTCCTCACACAGCTCCGGACTGCTGAAGGTGAGTTAATCGCACTTGCATGCGTTGTATGGCACACGTGTGCATTTATTCACACTTGCATGTGTTGTAAGGCACACGTGTGTATGGGTGCTGCACTTATTCACAATTGCTGCTTGGAAAAAGGCGGGCATATGGATACGAATATAGATTAAGCCTTTGCCTGATCTCTACATGTATGGTGTGTTATAGGCAAGCATGCACGCGCTGTGTAGCTGCACCCAACAGTCCACACAGATTCACACACATACACACACATACACGCAGACAGACACTCTTTCACACTCACAAGCACACACACACTCACACACACAAACACACACATGCACATGCACACGCACAAACACACATACACACAAACATGCACACACACATGCATACACACACAGGCGCCCTCCTCTACGGGTCCCCCTTCCACGGGTACAGCCAACAATAATAACTACAGTGCCAATGGGGTAAGGGCCTGTGTGCTTAATTGCTAAGTGTGTGTGAGTGTGTGTGTGAGTGTGTGTGTGTGAGTGTGTGTATGTGTGTGCGTGTGCTTGTATGTATGTGTGCTTGTGCATGTGTGTGTATGCGTGTGTGTATTTGTACGTCATAGCTCCTCCTTGTAACCTCTACTTTATAGGACTCCCTCGTGTTGTGAAAGTCATTTTCTTTCATAGGTAGCCTCCTCCTCCTTCCCCCAGTTACCTATATGTTTATATCAAGGGTTTGGCCCAAAGCCGCTTAAGTAAGGCCAACCTGCAAAGAGAATAAAAATTATGCGAGCACTCCCCACATTATCTAAGGAAAAGGAGTCATGTTGGTACCGTGCACATGCTCTCACGCACGTGCGTTTCTTTACAGCATCTTTGTTGTAGTGTGCTCTGCGAGGTTCATCATTGGTACATAGCAAAAGAGGCACACAGGCAGAAGGGATTATATCCAGATGGGGGGTGTCGCTGTGTCCATGTCTTTTTCTGCAGTGCCATCATAGGATGTGAAGATGCCTTACGCACATCCTATCCGTGCGAGTGAGATGCGTTACAAACACAAGTTTCTTTTTTTGCGAAATGCCTTACATTCATGAGCATGCACACGCCTTGGCCCCCTTGATCCTTACAATTACCATGCACACACCTTGAGCATGCACACACTCTGAGCATGCACACCCCTTGAGCATGCACACGCCTTGGCCCCCTTGATCCTTAGAATTACCATGCACACACCTTGAGCATGCACACACCCTGCCCCCCTTTATCATTAGGGTTGCCATGCATATGCGGGCAGTGTGTGTTTGCAATTCACTGCAAGGCAGTGAGCTTGCTGGAGCACTCCTGGGCCAACACAAGAATGAAAAAAACAAGGGAAATCAGACGAATATGGACATATGTGTATGGTTGGCCAGAACCGTATATTCACTCCACATATGCCCGTATATTTGGTGATTTCCCTGCCAAAAACACCGTATATACACCGTGTATATATGGTTCTGGCCAACCCTACATGTGTGCATTTTACACCATTTCAAGTGCTGAGTGCATCCCACATCATAGCAAGTGCTGATTGCATTCCACACCATTAAAAGTGCTGAGGTGTGTGTGATTCTGGTTGTTCTTGAACTGCAGACTGGCACTGAGGCAGGCGGCAGCGCAGGGGGGATCAGTTCGGGGGGGGGCGGGTCGTCCCAGTACCTCACCCCACAGCCAGGTGCACAAAAGGTGCTGCACAATAAGCTGGATGTGCGAACCTCCCCAGGGACACGTGGCACAGCAAAAGGTGTGTGTGTGTGTGTCGTGTGTGCCTGTGTGTGTCTGTGTGTGCCTGTGTGTGTGAGTGGGTGTGTACGTGTCTTTGTGAGTGTATGTGTGTGTATGATTGTGTATGTGGGTTTGTTTGTCATGAGCATATGTGCAGCTACTTGTGCTTGCACATGCGCATGTGTGCCTTTTTGTGCATTCTGTCGCTGCAATAAGATGCCGCAAAAATTTTGGATGGTAGTTATTGTAACGGTCTGATCTGCAGGAGCTGTTTACTGCCTGTGTTGCCAGGATGTGTGCAAAACTGAGGCCCCTCATTGTGTGTGTGTGTTTGCCTGTGGGTGTGTGGTATTGTGGGTGTGGGTTTGTGTGGGTGGTGTGATTACAAAAGTGATGCATGACAGTTCTAACTGTATATGGACCTGCACGATACATGCTCTAACTTTATATGGACCTACGCGATTTATGTTCCAATTGTATATGGGTCTACACGATTTAAAGAACCCACAATTGTGCACAGAGTGAGCACCAACTGTTGCTCGACAGCACCACAATCACAAACAACTATTTCATTTTACACATTTCATCTGTTGTTTGAGTGATCAGCAAAGCCCCAGATCGTGCACGGTGTGAGCACCCCCTGCACTGAAAGAGAGTGTCAAGGGTGCCGTGTTGCTTCTTTTAAAAATGTATGAAATTCATTTGTTCCATCTGCAACGTCTGTCGTTTGATTTTGTGCAGAGCCCCAGATCGTACACGGCGTGAGCACCCGCTTGAGCAACGAAGATGCAGGCCGCTTCCAAGACAGTATGGCATCCGTGAGTCCCTAGCAGGAGCAGTGTGCTGCATGCATGCTGTGTGTTGCTTGCTGCTCTGCAAATGGTACTGTGTGCTGCTTGTGTGCTGCTTTGTAACGTTTGCTGTGTGCTGTGTGTTGCTTGCTGCTCTGCAAATGGTACTGTGTGCTGCTTGTGTGCTGCTTTGTAACGTGTGCTGTGTGCTGTGTGTTGCTTGCTGCCCTGCAAATGGCACTGTGTGCTGCTTGTGTGCTGCTTTGTAATGTGTGCTGTGTGCTGTGTGTTGCTTGCTGCCCTGCAAATGGTACTGTGTGCTGCTTGTGTGCTGCTTTGTAACGTGTGCTGTGTGCCGCTCTGTTATTCTGTACTGTGTGCCGCTCTGTCCAATGTACTGTGTACCGCTCTTCTTGTGTGCTGTGTGCTACTCTGTTCAATGTGCTGTGTGCCGCTTTTCTTGTGTATTGTGTGCCGCTCTGTCCCGTGTGCTGTGTGCCGTTCTGTCCCTTGTTCTGTGTGCCGCTCTTCTTGTGTGCTGTGTGCCGTTCTGTCTTCTGTACTGTGTGCCGCTTTTCTTGTGTATTGTGTGCCGCTCTGTCCCGTGTGCTGTTTGCCGTTCTGTCTCGTGTTCTGTGTGCCGCTCTTTTCGTGTGCTGTGTACCGCTCTGTCTTCTGTACTGTGTGCCGCTTTTCTTGTGTACTGTGTGCCGCTCTGTCCCGTGTTCTATGTGCCGCTCTTCTTGTGTGCTGTGTACCGCTCTGTCTTCTGTACTGTGTGCCGCTCTGTCCCGTGTGCTGTGTGCCGTTCTGTCCCGTGTTCTGTGTGCCGCTCTTTTTGTGTGCTGTGTACCGCTCTGTCTTCTGTACTGCGTGCCGCTTTTCTTGTGTACTGTGTGCCGCTCTGTCCAATGTATTGTGTGCTGCTTTGTACCCTGTATTATGTGCCACTCTGTCCCGTGTATTGTGTACTGCACCCCGGTGTTCACACATTACACCTGTGTGTGTATGTGTGTGTGTTTGTGTGTGTGTGTGTGTGTGTGTGTGTGTGTGTGTGTGTGCGCGCGCATGCGTGCATGCGTGCGCTTGATGTGCAGAACTACCCCTTTTACCTACACCCCTTATGTATGGCATATGTCTTTCTCTGTATTCCTTGGTGCTCACGCACTGCACTTGTGTGTGTGGGCTTGGTGTGCAGAACTACCCCTTCCTGCACCCCTCTCGCATCATGGACGCCGACAGGCGCCGCCCAGATCATCCAGACTACGACCCACGTACCTTATACCTGCCTCCCAACTTCTTCAAGGTAGGGCCGTGGTCTGTATATTCAACGCATGACGTAGAATTGTGTAAGAGTAGGGTTGGCCAGAACCATGTATATACGGTGTATTCACGGTATTTTTGGCAGGGAAATCACCATACATACGGTCATATACAGTGTATGTTTACGGTTTTGGCGAACCCTACGTAGGATGCACAATGGTGACAGTAGCACTTGTGGTGAACATACTAGGCACCCCTGTACCTGCCTCCTAACTTTTTCGTATCTGTAGTATACAAAATGTATGATGCACAATGGCAACGGAGCACCAGTTGTGGTTCGAACCCCATGCACTCTCTGTACCGGCCTCTTGAAATGTGTAAGCCAGGGCCGTATCATGCACTCTCTGCACCGGGCTCCCGAAATGTGTAAGCCAGGGCCGTATCATGCAGGACACACAATTTAGGATACGCAACGTGCGGCGTGTGACCTAAATGTGGCTATAAAGCACAACGTATCCTAGCTGAGCATGCTACCAAAATGTGGCTCCAAAGCGTAGTGTTTCCTAGCTGCAGTAAACTTTGCTTTTGTTATGTGCGGGAAGGCGACGCTGCGCAGGAAGAAAGGTTAGGCTGGCAAAGAAGAGACTGGTGAAGGACAAAGACCACCCGCTTTAGGGAATCCAAACAGTCTGTTAACCCATTCGATGCTAAATTGCGTTCAATTTATACACGCATGACGTAGCGTGCGCAGGAGGAGAATGTCAGCCCTAGGCAGTCAAAATTTGCAAACCCATCCTATTTGAATTGCGCTCAATTTATGCACGCATGACGTAATGTGCGCAGAAGAAGAAAGCCAGCCCTGGGCAGTCAAAAACTTGCAAGCCCATCATTTTTCTAATTGTGTTCAATTTATACACGCATGACGTAATAAGCGCAGGAGAAGAAAGTCAGCCCGGGGCAGCAGCAGTGGTGGGAAGTGAAGGCCTGCAACTTTGACAGCGTTCTCCTTTTCAAGCAGGGCAAATTCTACGAGGTACGCATACGTTTTTTTATCACATCAGCTTTCCTTTTAGGAGGGCGAGTTGTACGAGGCTCTTCATGAGATTGGCATTTCTTCCGGCACTTTTCACAGAGGCAATCAATCACTGATGATGTCTTCTTGATCTCTAGCGCATTTTCACGCTTTGCAACCCATCGTAATCGTGGCTATACAATGATGCAAAATCGCATTCCATCAATCCGCAAATGCATCACACAGATGTTTGAAATGGACTCGTACGTGGGTGTGGACGTGTTGGGCCTCACTTTTATGAAGGGCGAAAAGGTGAGTGGGCATGTTAAAACAAGGTATGTTATGAATTAAGAAGGTGAGGGGGCATGTAAAGAAGAGAAATGTTATAAAAATGAGGTGCTTGTTGATCCTTGCTGCCGCATCAACTTGGAAGGCTTAGTTGCATACACATATGCACGCACGCACGCACGCGCATACACATACACACACGCGCACGCGCATACACACACACACGCGCATACATATACACTCACGCGCATACACATACATACACGCGCATACACATACACACACGAATGCGTGCACACACAGCCCCACGCTGGCTTCCCAGAGGTCCGCTACCATGACATGGCTGAGGGCCTGGCTCGTGCTGGATACCGTGTGGTGGGTGTATGTGTGTGGGTTTCAACACACAGGAAGAGGCAGGAAAGGGGCTGGGTGTGTAGGAATGTGTATGCAGGAATGTGTATGGGTGTAAAGAAGCAGGCGTGTGTATGGGTTTCAACACACAGGAAGAGGTAGGATTGAGCTGGTCCTGAGCTTCCATGTGATGAATTATTAAGTTTCGACACACCTGAAGAAGCGGGAAAGAGTTTGGGCCTGAGCTCACGTGTGGTGGGTTTATGTGTTCTACAATTGTGGTGGGTTTGTGTGCTTAAACATACGGATAGAGGCTGGAACATTTGGTATAAAGATCAACAAGTTGCATGGTGAAAGAGGAAAACGACTAGGCAGGCCTCCTCACATTAATCAAGGACACTGTGGTACTGACCAAGGACACTGTGGTACTGATCAAGGACACTGTGGTACTGATCAAGGACACTGTGATACTGATCAAGGACACTGTGGTACTGATCAAGGACACTGGTACTGATCAAGGACACTGTGATACTGATCAAGGACACTGTGATACTGATCAAGGACACTGTGATACTGATCAAGGACACTGTGATACTGATCATGGACACTGTAATACTGATCATGGACACTGTAATACTGATCAAGGACACTGTGATACTGATCAAGGACACTGTGATACTGATCAAGGACTCTGTGATATTGGCTGGGAGGCAGTCCAAGACATGGCACGCGTGTTTGCTACCCTTCCATGTGCTCACAAATATCACATGGAAAGAGGCAGGAAGAATCACTGCTGGTATTACGACGGAAAAATTGTGTGTTACATTGACAAAGGCTGGGAGGTAGATCAAGACATTGCACATATAAGCCACCTCCCCTGTGTGGTGAGCCCAACGATTTGAGGGGACGATCTGAAGACGAAGGGAGGTGTTTTCCGCGATGGAAATAAGCAGATTACTGTGCGTCATGTGAGAAGCTGCCAGGAAGCGAGGCAATGTAAGAGTGATTTTGGGGTCGACTGATGGTGAGGTGCAAATCTGCAAGAGGATGCTTGCTTTACCGTGCGTCACGCGAGAAACTGCCAGGAAGAGGCGACGTGAGAGTGATCGTGGGGGCGGCTGGTGGTGAGGTGCAAGTCTGCGAGAGGACGTGTGCTTGTTCTCTTAATTTACAGGTGGTGGTGGAGCAGACAGAAACGCCTGAGGCACTGACCAGGCGCAACGAGGAGGCCAGGCGGAACAAAGAAAAAACCAGCAACGTGGTCAGACGGGAAAAGGTGGCAGTGCTCAGCAAGGTGCGTGTTTGCACACCTCGCGTGTGGATGTGTGTGTGTGTATGTGTGTGTGTGTGTGTGTGTGTGTGTGTGTGTGTGTGTGTGCGTGGATGGGTGTATGCATGTGGGCGTGGATGGGTATGTGCAATGTGTGTCTTGTATATGTTTGCGTGACCTGCGGACGGGGTATGTGAAATCTTTGTTGTGAGTGGTCACTTTGCAACTGCAGGGTCAGCTCTCATCAAATACGGCAGCCAAGCCATGTATGCGTTTAACATACAGACTCTTTGTCGTTTCCAAATACAGGGCCAGCCCACCTAAGAACGGCAGCCAAGCACATCCTGACCATTTGCCTTTTCACTTACCTTGCTGTGTGTTTGTAGTACCACCTCAGGGGCTGCGTTCGACATCCTGACCATTTGCCTTTTCACTTACCTTGCCGTGTGTTTGCTGTACCACCTCAGTCTTTTCACTTACTGTATTTGCCGTACCATCTCAGGGGCTGCTCATGGACGCGGAAATGGTGGCAGCCAAGCCAGACCCATCCTATGTGCTGGCAGGTAAACTTCTCACACGTACAGTCACACAATCGCACACACACAGTCGCACACAAACACATATTCACACACATAGTTTCCAACACACACACACACTCTCTCTCTCTCTCTCTCTCTCTCTCACACACACACACACACACACACACACACACACACACACACACTCACACTCTCACATACACTTACACTTTCTCACACACACACACACACACACACACACACACACACACACACACACACACACACAAGCGTGCCAGGCTTTGAGAACAAAACCAGAGCAATTACGTGAGTGTGAGCATGCTGACAGTCCTCCCGTAAGATGACACGTTCAGAGAATAAAGCAAGCGACATAAATAAAAGGCGTAGCAGAGGGGGAAGAAACCTATAAGAGAGAGAGAGAGATTAAGAATGGGCTATGTCCTGCTGTCCGTATGTAAGAAGCTAGAAGAGGCGGCTGCACACAGTACACACACATTTATACCAAGGATATACTTGGGGTTGGCCAGAACCTATTATATGCACCGCATATGACCGTATATTTGGTGATTTCTCTGCCAAACAAAAAAGAATATGCACCGTATATATATGGTTCTAGCCAACCCTAGATGTACTGCATATATGTATATTTCAAGGATGCGCTCTGTCCTGCTGTCTGCATGTAAAGAGGTAGGAGGATCAGCTGCACACAATGCACGCATGTTGATGTAAATAAATGCACACAATACACACATATATCAAGGATATATACTGCGTATACCAAGGTTATCAATACACACACACATCACACCATATACAGATATATCACGCTATATACACACATACATATGTATATCAAGAGTATACTGCATATACATGGTATGCACACATCAAGGTAGGAGGAGCAGCTGCACGCAATGTCGCAAGGCTTGCAGAGCTGACATTGCCTCCGCTCACTAGCTCAAGCACTCGTGAATACATTGGCAGCCAGGGCGTGCAAACATTCACAACGCACAGCAGGACTTGAACCTCATCTTGCAACGTCTTCCATACTCCGTTTTACCCCCCAACACACACTTGTGTCCAATGTGCGGATGAAAGCAAATTGAGCTTGGTCTTGTTCATCGTAGAAGGTTGCATGCCCTTAATCATACACACACACACACACGATAGTAGTGTGCATGCATTCCTGATGCTTCAATGCAGTGCGTGAGCTGAATGCAGGCAGCGCGGTGGCAAAGCATACAAGTACACACACGCGCACACACACACACACGCACAAACACACACATACCCCCCCCCCTCCACCTCCCCCTCCTAACACTCAAAAAAACAAACACACACACAAACACACACACACACATTTCCGTACACATATACCCCACTCCCACATTCACACACGCTAACCACGCAGTGTATGAGCTGGAGGCCGGGAGTGCAGCTGCCACACAGCAGCAGCAGCAGCAGTCTGGAACCTTGCCGGTGGGGCTGACACGTCTGGGTGTGTGTGCTGTGGATGTGGCATCCGGGCATGTCATGCTGGGGGAGTTCATTGATGATGAGGTGGGCGTGGTTGTTGGGCAAATTCAGGTTTATGTTTAGATTAGGTTTAGGGTAGGGTAGGGTAGGGTAGATACAGGATAGGTTTAGGTTTAGGACATGTTTAGGTTTAGGTTTAGGTTAAGACTAGATTTAGATAGATTTAGATTAGATTTAGGTTTGGTGATTATGTTGACTAACCCAAGTTTACGGGAGTCAGGTGGACCCTAGAAAAACAGCAAGAGCAAGAGCAGGAGCAAAAGCAAAAGCCCAATGGCTTACAGTGGGCTCCTCATCCTGAAAGTGGGGAGTGGTTTTCACTGCAATTTGCTTCTTTCTTTCTCTCTAGCTTTCTTTATTGGTACGTAACCCTTACACCCTTACAACCTCTGCAAAGGCACAAGTTGTTTATTTGCAGTGGCAGGCATACTCTTGTACCTACAAAAAGCACATGTCCCTCTCCCCCAACATGAGCGCACTTGTGCGCTATGCTCTCACATGCGCACTATGCTCTCACATGCGCACTATGCTCTCACATGCACACTATGCTCTCACATGCACACTATGCTCTCACATGCACACTATGCTCTCTATGCTCTCACATGCACACTATGCTCTCACATGCACACTATGCTCTCACATGCGCACTATGCTCTCACATGCACACTATGCTCTCACATGCACACTATGCTCTCACATGCACACTATGCTCTCACATGCGCACTATGCTCTCACATGCACACTATGCTCTCACATGCGCACTATGCTCTCTATGCTCTCACATGCACACTGTGCTCCCACATGCGTACTCTATGTTATTGCATGCGCACTATGTTCTCATGTGCACACCCGCGCTCTGTGTTCTTACTTGCGTTTCCCGTCTTGCGCAACCGCACAGGAGCCCCACCACGAGCCGAGGTGGTGCTGCACAACACGCACTGCTTACAAAACATGCACGCACACATACACACACACACACACATACACACACACATACAAATATGTTGGGTTGGCCAGAACCATACATATACGGTGTGTATATGTTGTTTTTGGCAGGGGAATCGCCAAATATACGGTCATATACGGTGTATATACACTACCGGGTATACACGGTTCTGGCCAATTTGACAAAAATGAACACATGTTCAATTATTATCTTGTGCAAGTACGCGCTCCTCCCTGCGCACAAACCTTGCAGCCCTCCAACCCGTAGAGGTGGTCTTGCACCTCATCTGCTGCTCACAGTCTCACATAAACACCCACACGCATGTTCAATCATTTCTTTGTGCAGGTGCGCTCCTCCCTGCGCACGCACCTTGCAGCCCTCCAACCCGTAGAGGTGGTCCTACCACGAGGGCCTCACAAGGCAGTGGGTCTGGTGGGATCCCTGGGCTGCGGCTTAGATACTACAACCTCGCGCGTGCTGCAGGTGTGTGTGTATGTGTTTGTATTTGTGTATTCATGTGTGTGTTTGTGTGGGTGTGTGGGTGTGTGGGGGTAGGGGTGTTTTTATGTCATGAGGGAAGGTACACATGCCTTGATCTGTGTTTTGCACAGACAGCAGGGGGGGGCACATTTAGTTGCTTGTCCACGTCGTTTTCTCTCTGCTCACCCCTGTTACTTTTGTCAACAAGATGATTATTGCTGGTGTGTGTGTCTATGCTCTCTGCTCTCTGCTCACACAGACTGCGTTGAGGGATCCCCGGTCAAACTTAGGGCGCACCCACTGGGACGCAGACAGGCTGCTTCAGGTGTGATGATCAGTGTGTGTGTGTTTGTGTGTGTATGTATGTGTGTGTATTTGTGTATTTATGTGTGTGTTTGTGTGCGCGTGTTTGTGTGCACGTTTGTGTGTATTTGCATTTTTGTGTGCGCGTGTTTGTGTGTGCATGCTTGTGTGTATATGTGTGCGCTTGTGCGCGTGTTTGTGCATGCTTGTGTGTGCATGTCTGTGTGCAATTGTGTCAGACCTTTTGTTTGTAGCTATCAATCTTGCCACGCTTGCAGCTATCAAACTTGCCACCTGACTTTCATTAGACTGAGGCAGTCTAAAACGGTTTGCATTATTCATGAATAGGGTTGACCAGAACCATATATATATTTATATATATATACAGTGTATATACGGTGTTCTTGGCAGGAAAATCGCCAAATATACGGTCATATACACTGTAAATGTCCGGTTCTGGCCAATTCCTATTTATGAAGCATGACTGCGATCAAGGCCAAGGCCAAGACCCCATGAACTGCTTGACTCCTTCTCGTGAGGCATTCTTGACCAGAGAGGATGAGTGCTAGTAGCTACATGAAGTAATAAATATTCTCGGCGCCAGTCCACACGTACACACACATATACACACACACACTCACACACATACACTCGTACACACACAGCCATACACATACTCATGCACACACATCAGCACACACACACACACACGTAACCCCAGGAGCTGCACAGCCGCAAGTACTTTGACAAGCCTGCCAGCCTAGCATCCGACAGTGAAGGGTCTCTTAGACCCTACCAAGGATGGCCCCCTGCCTTGGCTGCGTTGGCAACAGCGTACTGCTCTGCCCCAGGTGATCTGGGAGAATGTGTGTATGCGTGCATGTGTGTGTATGTGTGTATGTGTGAGAGAGAGAGAGAGAGAGAGAGAGAGAGAGAGAGAGAGAGAGAGAGAGAGAGAGAGAGAGAGAGAGAGAGTTGAAAGCACACCCTTTACTGAAATAAGCCAGAGATGTTTGCACAGTCTGCGCTTTTTCTTTCCCCTTTGTTTCAGTGCTGTATAACACAACGGTAACACACACACAAAAACACGCACAAACACACACACATACACACTCGTACACAATCACACACGCACACTCTACCTTGTTGCAGTTGGGTCAGGCTCCCAGGCTCCTGGGGCTGCTGCCCTGATCGCCTTCAGTGGCCTGCTGGATTTCTTGCAAGAGTCACTCCTGGACAAGGCTGTGATACCCATGGGACGCTTGGAGGCCTTGCCAGCACTCACGCAGGTGGTGTGTGGGTTTGTGCGTTTATGTTTGTGTGTGTTTGTGCGTTTTTGTAAGTGTGTTTTTACGTGTGTGTGTGTTTGTGTGCTTGTGCTTTTGTGTGTGTGTGTGTTTGTGCGTTTGTGTGTATGTGTTTGTGCGTTTGTGTGTGTACGTACCTGAGATCTTTCCGGCCATCCGTTTCGGAGTGTGCCTATATAACACGTTACATGTTTTTCACCCACAAAATGTGCCTAACACCCACATCGTGTGCCGAACACGTTACATAATGTCCCTAACACCCACATAGTGTGCCTCACACGTTGCTCAACCACTGGATCAAACCTCTCAGACATTAACTTGTACGCGCAACCTGATACCGCTGGCTGGAAACGGGCATAGACTTCATCACAATGCATTCACACCATTTGCACGCACGAATACCAACAAACGCAAACGAGCACACACGCATGACACAGACGGACACCGGTGGCTGTATACGGGCATAGGTTTCATAGATTACATCACTACGCATTCACACCCTTTGCACGCACGAATACCAACATACGCACGCGAGCACACACATGACACAGGCTGATACCGGTGGCTGTCTATGGGCATAGATTTCATCACTACGCACTCACAACCTTTGCACGCACAATTATAAGCGTACACACATGCGCACACACACCACGCAGGTAGACATTGTGGGCTGCATGCAGGCAAAGACGATCGTGATAACGTACTCACTCCCTTTGCACGCACAAATACCAACATACGCACGCGAGCACACACACACATGACACAGGCGGACACTGTGGGATGCATGGAGGCAGAGGCAGCGGGTGGGGAAGACGACAGGGAAGGGGGTGCACAGCAACACATGCTGCTGAACGGGGCCGCCTTGGAAAATCTTGAGGTTCTAGAAAATGCAGAAGGTGTGTGTGTGTGTGTGCGCATGTGCATGTGTGTATATGTGTGTGTGTACAGCAAGTGTGATGTGTTCATTATCTGAACACATTTGTCTGCCTGTACCACTGACTTGGATGCACACCCTCAGCTGCCATCGTAACTCGGCCTTTCTTCCTTTTTTCCTCAGGCGGTGTATCGCTCTTTCCATTTTGTCGCTCGTTCTAGATTGCAAGCTAGCCTTTACGCTCTAAACACACACAGGCAATGAAAGAAGCGCCTTTGCACTGTATGCTATATTACAAGACAGCCTTCACGCTCTAAACACCCACCGCCAATGAAAGAAGCGCCTTTGCGCTGTATACCATATTACAAGACAGCCTTCACACTCTAAACACGACACCCACAGGCAATGAAAGAAGCGCCTTTGCACTGTATACCATATTACAAGACAGCCTTCACACTCTAAACACAACACCCACAGGCAATGAAAGAAGCGCCTTTGCACTGTATACCATATTACAAGACAGCCTTCACACTCTAAACACCCACAGGCAGTGAAAAAAGCACCTTGCCATTCACACTTGACCAATGCTCTGCCTCTACACTCTTACTACACAGGCAGTGTGGGGGGCACCTTGCTGTCTGTTCTTGACCACTGCTCCACCCCTTTTGGCCGACGTCGCCTGCGCCAGTGGCTGTGCCGCCCACTGTTTCGTGTGAGTTCTCCTACTTGGTGCACACTTTTCACAACAAAAAGAGTGTTTGTTCAGGATCTAGGAGCGGCACTTCTTCGTTGTGCGCCAGTGGCTGTGCCGCCCACTGTTCTGCATGACTTGCACGAGATGGGCTTGGCTTTTGTGGTTCTGATTAGCATTTTCGTGTCTTGATTACTCCTACAAATTGTGTGACACCTGCAACCTGATACAAAAAGTGTTTGCTCCCTCTCAATCGCCTTGACCAAAAGCTGTCCGTCATTGCCGAAGAATGAGCGCATGCGTGGGATGTCACATGCTGCATATACATGCAACATCAGGGATTGAGAGTGGTGTGGGGCGTACAACACCTGATTGCTGTGTGATTTTGTAAGTAAGCATGGCCATGTATTGCGCACACATAAGCAGAGCACACAACCCACATTTGAGTGCAGGTGACTGACATTACGATCGCTGTGTGATTTTGTATGTAAGCGTGGCCATGTATCGCGCACACATAAGCAGAGCACACAACCCACATTTGAGTGCAGGTGACTGACATTGCGATTGCTGTGTGTTTTTGTAAGTAAGCATGGCCATGTATCACGCACACATAAGCAGAGCACGCAACCCACATTTGAATGCAGGTGGCCGACATCACGCTGCGCCAAGACGCAGTTGCAGATTTGATGGGGGTGGCGGCAGAGAGTGCAGGCGCTGCACGAAAGGATATGTCGGGTGTGTTTTATGGCTTTGTTTGTGTGTGTGTGTGTGAGTGTTTGTGTGTGTGCGTGTGTGAGTGTGTGAGTGTATGTGAGTGTGTGAGTGGTTGTGTGCGTGTGTGTGTGAGTGTGCGTGTGTGTATGTGAGTATTAGGTAAATCACGTGCTTATACTCAAGCGTGCGTTCACACATGCGAAAGTGTGAGAGCGGAAAGCAACTTACTCCTACAACCTTTGCTCTCGCCTTCCTGCATCTACCGACTCCCTCCTGTCAATGTTGCCCAACAACCGTTCAATCCTGTTTCACCATATGCATAATGATCCCGTTTCACCATGCATATTGATCCTGTTTCACCATGCATAAAGGCCTTGACTGGTTGTTATGCATCTGCTGTGGTGGAGGAGTCCAATGATATTTAGTACCAAAGCAAACTCTTTGCTCAGTTTTCACTGTAGTATCCTTCTTTCCTTTTGCCTCTGAGCATGCCAGGACGTGCAGCCTGGTTCCAGGACTCTCCCGGCCACTCTTTCCTTTGTTCTACCATTCCAGGCATCAGTGATCTGGAGCATGCTGTCACGCGCTTGATGGTAGCACCCTCACCTTGATGCAGTTCAATTTGCTCCTCTTCATTCGCTCTACCATTCCAGGCATCAGTGACCTGGAGCATGCTGTCACGCGCTTGATGGCAGCACCCTCACCTTGATGCAGTTCAATTTGCTCCTCTTCATTCGCTCTACCATTCCAGGCATCAGTGATCTGGAGCATGCTGTCACGCGCTTGATGGCAGCACCCTCACCTTGATGCAGTTCGATTTGCTCCTCTTCATTCGCTCTACCATTCCAGGCATCAGTGATCTGGAGCATGCTGTCACGCGCTTGATGGCAGCACCCTCACCTTGATGCAGTTCGATTTGCTCCTCTTCATTCGCTGTACCATTCCAGGCATCAGTGATTTGGAGCGTGCCGTAGCGCGCTTGGCTGCCAGCACTGTGGAGGGGGCTGCAGGCAGAGACGCAGCGCATGTGGTGCTGTACGAAGATGCGGCCAAGCGCAAGGTGCGTGTGTGCATGTGTGTGTGGTGCTGTATGAGGATGCGGCCAAGCGCAAGGTGCGTGTGTGCATGTGTGTGTGGTGCTGTATGAGGATGCGGCCAAGCGCAAGGTGCGTGTGTGCATGTGTGTGGGGGGTGGGGTTGTGGGGTATATGTCCTGTACAAGGATGCTGCAAAAACCAGATGCGTGTTTGTGTGGGG
>Ga0307968_1001079_pt1 | contig 21640 bp, 21 predicted proteins | sample OrgLakmetagen650_FD_201834 | JGI IMG/M metagenome (GOLD analysis project Ga0307968, IMG submission 201834) | Saline water microbial communities from Organic Lake, Antarctica - #650 | ecosystem: Environmental > Aquatic > Non-marine Saline and Alkaline > Saline | place: Antarctica: Organic Lake...
TTATGAGGACTCGGCTATAACCAGGATTTATTTGGACAAGTCCAGGACTTATGAGGACTCGGCTATAACCAGGATTTATGAGGACAAGTCCAGGAATTATGAGGACTCGGCTACAAGTCCAGGATTTCTGAGGACTGGGCTTCAAGTAGGAGACCTCCTAGACTACATTGTACAGCAAAAGTGGGTGCACGGTTATTGTTGCAGATCAGCCAAAGAAGGTTTTTAAAATACTTAGGCTCTGTTTCAATGGGTTGTAAAAGGGGGCTTTACCCCAAATAATCCACCTTCTTGCATTGAAGATAGGGCCTCGAATTTTCAAGTGACCACGTGCTGCACTTGGTGTAGAAGCAACGCAGCAATTTCCAAATTCACAAGCTTGCTCATAGATCCCTTGTTCATGCTTGTGGCTCGCGTGATGTGGTCTGCTGCGGTGAGTCACCTAGACCATTACACAGAAGCACACGAACATACACACACACACTCGCACACACACACACACGTGTACATGAGCACACACAAACAAAGCACGCACACACCTCTCCTGTGCAGCACTATGTTTTCCAACACACACCAGCATCACGCATTTCCTCTGTGTAGCCTTGCACCCTTACCCCACACACCTAGCACACATGCATACAGCACAATCATGCATACAGCACAAACATGCATACAGCACAAACACGCACCTCCTCTGTGTGGCCTTGCACTCTTACCCCACACACCTAGCACACATGTATACAGCACAAACATGCATACAGCACAAACACGCATACAGCACAAACACGCACCTCCTCTGTGCAGCCTTGCACCCTTACCCCAAACACCTAGCACACATGCATACAGTACAAACATGCATACAGCACAAACATGCATACAGCACAAACATGCATACAGCACAAACACGCACCTCCTCTGTGTAGCCTTGCATCCTTACCCCACACACCTAGCACACATGCATACAGCACACACATGCATACAGCACAAACATGCTTACAGCACAAATATGCATACAGCACAAACATGCATACAGCACAAACATGCATACAGCACAAACACGCACCTCCTCTGTGTAGCCTTGCGTTTCCAGTTCGCTGCAGCAGCGCAGCATGGACGCATCCATGGCAGCAAGGCTTTCGATACGCTCCCAGTCTGCCACTAAGGGCTGGCACACAGTGTCAGGGCCTGAGATTGAATTTTGCACAGATCACACAATAAGGATCAAAGAACTTATTTGTACGTCAAGACCCCTCAGTCTACCACCAGGGGCTGGCACACAGTGTCAGGGCCTGAGATTAAAGTTTGCACAAGAGGCATTTTTAGGTCATAAAGTAAGGCACAAAGCATCCATGTGTACAGCAAGGCCCCCTCATTCTGACACTTGAGGGCTGGCACACAGTGTCAGGACTTGAAATAGGAATCTGTCGAGGTGTCAGAGGAACATACAGCGATGTGTTATGCAGTTGCAGCAGCAGCCTGACTTTGTTATGCAGTTCATGTTATGTAGTTTATGTTATACAGCAGCAGCAGCAGCAGCAGCAGCAGCAGCAGTTGCAGCAGCCTGACTTTGCTACCAAGCATGGTGCATGTTTTGTCAGGTTTGTAGAGGGGGCTTCAAAAGGGTATGCATTGTTAAAGCTTCCACTATACATAGAATATGATAACGCGTAATGCATGTGTACAAGCCTCATTTAGCTTTTTTCACTCACTCACACACACAGCACGCACGGCACATAGGGCCTGAGCTCGAATTTTGGAACACCTTAGTAAGCCAAGCCGCATGAGGGGCAAAGCCTCTCTTTTGAATGCAATCACAGATCACTAGGTAACAGCCTTGCTCTTGATTGCGTCCATAAATAACAAGGAAATAACACACACTGGGTGACATAGCGCTTAAGGTATGTCCCCAGGTTCTATTGAAAAAAGGTTTTGCCGAGGCACCTAAGGCAGTTTTGCAAGGTGTGAAATATCAAGTTTACTTTCAAGCCAATTTGTACCTTGAGGCACCTAATGCAGTTTTGCAAGGTGTGAAATATCAGGTTCAATTTCAAGCCAATTTGTACCTTGAGACCAAGATGAGGATGGTTTGTGCTTGTCAGCGTGGGTGTGGGCGTGTGTGATTTTGTCCAAACGTGTTTCACGGCTACAGAATTAAACAGAGAAGCTCTGGGCACGTCCACATCTTTATTGCTCCCTGACAGCCCATTACAAACACATAAGGACAAAATCATACACGCCCACACCCACGCTGACAAGGACATACCATTATCGTATTGATCCCTGACAGCCTTTCACAAATAAAAATGAGAAAAAACACACACGCACACACCCACGCAGACAAGCACGTACCATCATCACCTTGGACCCCGGGCAGCCCCTCAGAAATACAAAAGAGAAAAAGCCCACACGCCCACACCCACGCAGACAAGCACGCACCATCCTCGTCTGGATCCCTGACAGCCCATCAGAAATACATGTACAAAATCGTACACGCCCACACCCACGCAGACAAGCACGCACCATTATCGTATTGATCCCTGACAGCCTTTCACAATTACAAAAGAGAAAAAGCACACACGCCCACACCCATGCAGGCAAGCACGTACCATCATCACCTTGGACCCCGGGCAGCCCCTCAAGAATACAAAAGAGAAAAAGCACACACGCCCACACCCACGCAGACAAGCAGTACCATCCTCGTATTGATCCCTGACAGCCCATCAGAAACACACAAGTACAAATTCATACACGCCCACACCCACGCAGACAAGCACGCACCATCCTTGTCTTGATCCCTGGCAGCCCACCATAACGTGGAGTAGCCTCCTACAAAACCAGCATCGCCTCCGTCCTTTTCGTGGCTGCTTTGGCTGTATCCATATTGCTGCGCAAAACAAAACAAAAAATGTTGAGTTTAGGTATCCTCCTACAAAACCAGCATCGCCTCCGTCCTTTTCGTGGCTGCTTTGGCTGTATCCATATTGCTGCGCAAAACATAACAAAAAATGTTTAGGTAGCCTCCTACAAAACCAGCATCGCCTCCGTCCTTTTCGTGGCTGCTTTGGCTGTATGCATATCGCTGCGCAAAACAAAACAAAAAAGTGTTGAGTATAGGTAGCCTCGTACAAAACCAGCATCGCCTCCGTCCTGTTTGTGGCTGCTTTGACTGTATCCATATCGCTGCGCAAGGCAACGCAAAATAAAAGTGTTGAGTATAGGTAGCATGCTGCTGCCCAACAAAGGTGGACAAAGTAAACTTTCTAATATTCACTGTGCTGAGGGTGCTGGCGTAACTATGCGTGCCTGAGCTGCATACATATCATACTTATGCACAATGCACATAGAGATGCATCTGTACATGTGGTACATGAGTGGACGGCATCCTCCAGGATTATTTAGGCAAACGAAAGTTGGCAAGGTATTTCCTTCACATAACAAGTCTCATTATTTATTTGTTAAATAAGATTATTCTCCGTAAGTCCTTCACGTTTTTGACACCCTTGTTCAACCTGTCAAGAAGGCAATTACAGTTTACAGTACACGTCACCAATTGGCTTCGTTATTGCAAAAATCTCAGATCACGGGAGCAATTTGAAACTACAGGGCACATCACTGCTTTTTCTTAGCATCATTTTGTTGCAAGCAGTCTTTACCGAACATACCTCAAGAGCTGTGGCCAAAGGCATGGCGGGTTGTCGGTCTTCCCAGTTCCGGGCAAAGAGAAGGACAGCCTCAAACGAATGGGCGGCACGGATTGTCAGTGATAGCCTGCACAGGCATATGTTAAATTCTTTGATGAGCAAATGCAATGCATTGGGTGGTTTGCAACACCCTCCGAAACTACAAAGGACTCCAAAACCGTCACAAAGACCCAAGTTACTCACCCTTCCATTGATCTGAGTCACAAGCGGCCATTTGGATTTTCCATTGTTCATGAAACAACCGACTCACCCCTCAATTATCTCAGGATCTACAGGGAGCTCCAAATTGCCATCTGCGCTGTCTGACGATGGCTGCAGCAGCTGCGTCTCCAAAAAGATAAGGCACGAGATCGTGGGGCCGTCCAGCACAAACCCTCTGCAAAACAAGCATTTGAGAGGACAAACTAGTAATTCCGGGAATCCTAATTTTAATCAATAGGCATGCAATCGTGGGGCTGTTCAGCTCAATCCCTCTGCATGAGAAAGAGTTTCGATTGTGGGTACAGTTGCAGTTTAAAGCACCTATATATGATCTTAAGCTTAGGCCAGGCACTTAATCGTGGGGCCGTCCAACACAGACCCTCAGCAAAACAAGGTCACGCGTGTTGTTGAAAGCGCGTCTGAGTGGAACTTGTTGTCACTTGTCGGCAAGATAATACAAAATGAAGCACTGACTTGTATCACCTGAAGCACTAATCACCTGAATCACCTGACGCACTAATCACCTGAAGCACTAATCTCTTGAAGCACTAACCACCTGAAGCACTAACTTGTATCAACTGAATCACTAATTACCTGAATCACCTGAAGCACTAACCACCTGAAGCACTAATCACCTGAAGCACTAATCTCCTGAATCACTAATCACCTGAAGCACCAATCACCTGAATCACTAATCACCTGAAGCACCAATCACCTGAAGCACCAATCACCTGAAGCACTAATCACCTGAAGCATTAACTTGTATCACCTGAAGCACTAATCACCTGAAGCACTAACTTGTATCACCTGAAGCACTAACCACCTGAAGCACTAATCACCTGAAGCACTAATCACCTGAAGCACCAATCACCTGAAGCACCAATCACCTGAAGCACTAATCACCTGAAGCACCAATCACCTGAATCACTAATCCCTGAAGCACTAATTTGTATCACCAGGCTCGTCCTTTTCAGGTAGGTGACCAACTGCGCTTGGCTTACCCATGCGAGGCAGGGAGCACAGGCACCAAAGCAATAAAAGTGCTACTATATTTGAGAGATCACTGCATTCTTATTAGTCACAACCTCTCAGTATCACGAGCACTGCCCGTGCTATTAAAATGAAGAGATCGCTGATTGTTCTACAGACACACCCTCCCGGTGCCACCATCGCTGACCGTGCTATTAAAATGAAGAGATCGCTGATTGTTCTACAGTCACACCCTCCCAGTGCCACCATCGCTGACCGTGCTATTAAAATGAAGAGATTGCTGATCGTTCTACAGTCACACTCTCCCAGGTTCACAAGAAGGCCAGATATCAAAGGTGGCCAGAAACTTTGTCAAAGCATATGTACGGTGCAATTTGAGAGGAACCTTTCACTCATGTGATAATATACAGTGTATATATATATATTATATACAAAGGTGGCCAGAGACTTTGTCAAAGCATATGTACGGTGTTATCTGAGAGGAACCTTTCACTCATGTGGTAATATACAGTGTATATACATATATATTTCAACATTTTGAATTACGTATGTTCATCGCCCGATCCCGGATTATATGTTAAGAGCAAGGCAAGACTTTCCGTCAAGGCAGCTACCTAACTCCCTTTGCTGTGTCATAAGGCCTGCCGCTCTTTGTAAGCACTGAGAAGCACACAATCATTAAGATTGAGGTGGCTGCACACACACACACACACACGCACGCACACACACACCAACTCATTCCAGGAGCAGGTCAAATCAACCTGCCCTTTCCAGCCTTCAGCAGTACAAAAAAACGCTCATTAAGGTTGAGGTGACTGCACACAAACACACAAGCACACACCAACTCCCCTTTTCAGCCATCAGCAATTCAAAACAAAGAGAAAAGGAAGTGGGAAAGCAACCCACCCTTTCCAGCGCTGCATGAGGGCTTGCAGTTCACCAAAGGCCTCCTCCAAGCCACCTGCCAGTTCTTGCACGCTCACTCCTGCCTGTGCGGGTGATCGGCCAAGGAATTGAAAAAAATGGCCAAGCGCAAACCAAGGGGGTACAACTGCTTTGCTAGCTGTTCAAAGGTGGGGCAGCACGATCAGTCTAGGAGTAAGTCTAGCTGTTTGATGGAGAGGCAGCACGATCAGCCTAGGAGTGAGTCTAGCTGTTCAAAGGTGGGGCAGCACGATCAGTCCAGGAATAAGTCTAGCTGTTTGATGGAGAGGCAGCACCATCAGTCTAGGAGTAAGTCTAGCTGTTCGAAGGTGGGGCAGCATGGTCAGTCTAGGAGTGAGTCTAGCTGTTTGAAGGTTGGGCAGCATGGTCAGTCTAGGAGTGAGTCTAGCTGTTTGATGGAGAGGCAGCACCACCAGTCCAGGAATGAGTCTAGTTGTTTGAAGGTGGGGCAGCACGATCAGTTTAGGAGTAAGTCTAGCTGCTTGAAGGTTGGCAGCACGATCAGTCTAGAAGTAAGTCTAAAAGTAGTACAAACCAAAAGAGAGACCTAAAGGTTCCTAGACCTGCTGCAAATATGAGGTCATGAACTGCAGCGTTGACAACATCCATGGCTATAAACGACACCCAAAGGCTATAAACGACATCCATGGCTATAAATGACATCCATTGCTATAAACGACATCCATTGCTATAAACGACATCCAAAGGCTATAAACGACATCCATGGCTATAAACGACACCCAAAGGCTATAAACAGCATCCATGGCTATACACAACATCCATGGCTATAAACAATATCCACGTTTTGCCTGGCAACAAGGCCATTTAGAGAGAAAGAGCTGTTACGGCAAGGAAGGCCCACATTCTACAGCGGTGCTGTTGGTCATTGGTATTTGCAAGCTTGGCAAGGATCGTGCAAATAATCGTTCCAACAAGGAAGGCACATACAGCATTCTTGGCAGGGAAGTCTCCAGCCGTGTACTGTGTACGCTGTTGTGTATAGTACGAACAATTCGGGCCAACCTTACAGGCTTTGCCAAACTCAACCACACGCCAAACTCAACCTCACAGGCTTTGCCAAACTCAGCCTCACGCCAAACCAGCCTTACAGGCTTTGTCAAACTCAACCACACGCCAAACTCAACCTCACAGGCTTTGCCAACCTCAGCCTCACCTGCGCCAGGGCTTCATGGTCCTTGAGCTGAGATGCGTAGTTGAGGTAGGAAGTAATACTGCGAGTAAGCGTAAAGGTGAGTGTCTGTGCACAAATGATGAGGTAAGCTGCCACACAGTGTGCAAGTGTACAGGAGAATGCATGAAGTAAGGTAGGAGGCCACACTGGCTGTACGCGTGTCGTAGTCGGGTGTGTGTGTATGCTAGTTCAGTTAGAAGGCCACACTTCATGTATTGTACTGGTGAGTGTGTGCATGCACCAAATAAATGAGGCAGGCAGACAGATTGTACGTGTGTGTGTGTGTGTTGAGTCTGTGCACCATATGAGTGTAAATGTGGGTTACCAAGGTTAGACATGAGCTCGAAACTGAACATCGTGGGAAGAGCAGGCGACAACCTTTGTTTTGCACAGCATTTTGAAGTACTGTGTAGTAAATGTTGTTGATGTACTGTGCAATATAGGTACTACCTTTGTATTACCTTTGCTTTGCACAGCATTTTGATGCACTGTGTAATACATGTACTGTGTAATAGGTACATGTTCTTGATGAATTGTTTGATACATGTTTATACATTGATGTACTGTGCAACACACACACATACACACACTGTATACATGTACTAACTCTGTACTACCTATAGTTTGCATAGCATTTTTTATGTACTGTGTAATGCATGGTAGTTGCTTCTTTGCGCTCTCTTTCAGAGAGGCGATAAGCAAACAGACATCACTGGCTCATCTCAATCGACAGCAAACTCATATAGATGACAACGGTTCACCTCAATCAACAGCAAACTCACACAGACAACACTGGCTCGTCTCAATCGACTGCAAACTCATACAGATGACAATGGCTCATCTCAGTCGACAGCAAAAGCATGCAGGTGACTCTGGTTCATCTTATTCGACAGCAACAAAAGGACACTGGCTCACCTCAATCGACAGAAAACCCAAACAGACGACACTGGCTCATCTCAATCATTAATAAACTCACACAGACGACACTGGCTCATCTCAATCGACAGCAACTCATACAGGTGACAATGGTTCACCTCAATCGACAGCAAACTCACACAGACGACAATGGCCCGTCTCAATCGACAGCAAACTCAAACAGACGACACTGGTCGTCTCAATCGACAGCAAACTCAAACAGACGACACTGGTCGTCTCAATCGACAGCAAACTCATACAGGTGACAGCAAACTCATACATGAACAAAAGCATGCAGACGACACCGGTTCATCTTAACCGATAGCAACAAAGCTGATCCTCACAGCGTGTCAATTTCAAAGGTTTAGCATAATGTGTTACGCGCAAGGTATCACAAATTACAAGCAATGCATATATTCAACAGACACCCTTTTGAAACTCCCTCGCTTCATACCGCTGGCATGTCCAGCTACTACACGGCTTGTACCAGCAAAACCAACTCTACCTTCCAGCAACCCATTAAACCAATGTTAACAGCTGCCACCCGTCAAAACTTGGCTGCGTCATCATTATGCATTGCATGTCAGCAGACCCTAGCTGCGTTTTTACGCACTCACATTTTCAAGGCGTTGCATGTCAGCAGACCTTAGCTGCGTCATACACTCCCTTTTCAGGGCATAGCATGTCAGCAGACCCTATCTGCAAATAAGCCCATTCACTTTCCAAGGCGTTGCATGTCAGCAGACCCAAGCTGCACTTTTACTAGCTGCACTTTCACCCACTCACTTTTCAAGGCATTGCATGTCAGCAGACCCAAGCTGCACCGTCTCTAGCTGCACTTTCACCCACTCACTTTTCAAGGCATTGCATGTCAGCAGACCCTATCTACAAATAAGCCCACTCACTTTCCAAAGCGTTGCATGTCAGCAGAACCAAGCTGCACATTCACTAGCTGCACTTCCACCCACTCACTTTTCAAGGCATTGCATGTCAGCAGACCCTAGGTAGCCATCCTCCCTCCAGCCAGGCCCGTCCTCTTGATTGTATCGCCGGTACGTGTGCTCCAGCCTGGAGTTGCGAGGAAGGAACGAGCAGACAGGAAATGTTTTGTGAAACGGAACATAAACTTTGCTGTCCGTACCTATGCCCCAAATTAACATTGCAAGAAATAAGAATCACAGGAAGAGCGTTGTGTGGATTATTTTGAACACGCGCCGCAGGTACGCGTGGTCCTGACAATAATTAAATGGCCCCAAATTACTTGGATGAGGTCGATGGTGTCTTGACACATTGCGCAGATTAAACAATGAATATGTTTTTTCACATAGTCTCCCACAGGAATTTGAGCGATGCGTAGATTCAATTTCACACGACTCCCACAAATTCAACTGAGCCAAATCGCGATATTGATTTTTACCATTTCCCATGTAATGATTCTTGGCTTAGACCAGTCTGTTACAAGGCTTATTTATGAAATAAGGCTGTCCGTGGCTACAAGTAAATACTTTATATCACTGCAATAAATACAAGGCTTAGGCAAATACAGGGCTTATTTATTGTAAGGCAATACAATCACTGCAATAATAATACAAGGCTTAGGCGTATTAAGGCTTATGTTTAAAATAATTAACGACCTCCAAGTTAATTTCAACATACCACAGGGGCATTCATTCAGCTCTTCTCACTGCACCATGTACAGCAACAACATGTCGCTCTGGAGCTCAGCAAAGCGCACACACACACACACACACACAGCGAATCGGGAAGACACCTCACAATCCCCAATTGACGTCACACTTGTGCCCGTTGACAATGTGCACGTCCGTGCAGCTGTCTGGGGTAGATACTTGTCGTACGAAGGAAGAGGTGTGTTTAGCTGTTTGGGGGGCCGCTCTCATCTTACAAATGACCCTTTAAAATCCAAGCACTGGCAATTACTGACCTCAAAAAAGCAATAAAAGCAATATCTTACAAATGACCCTTTAAAATCCAAGCACTGGCATTTACTGACCTCAAAAAAGCAATAAAAGCAGTACTCCTCTCTTTAATGCTCTCATCTTACAAATGACCCTTTAAAATCCAAGCACTGGCAATTACTGACCGCAAAAAAGCAATAAAAGCAGTATCGTACAAATGACCCTTTAACATCCAAGCACTGGCAATTACTGACCTCAAAAAAGCAATAAAAGCAGTATCTTACAAATGACCCGTTAAAATCCAAGCACTGGCAATTACTGACCTCAAAAAAGCAATAAAAGGAGTACTCCTCTCTTTAATGCTCTCATCTCACAAATGACCCTTTAAAATCCAAGCACTGGCAATTACTGACCTCAAAAAAGCAATAAAAGCAGTACTCCTCTCTTTAATGCTACAGCTCCTTATATCACAGGCCCGATAACTCCTGATTTAATTAACGCAGCAAGCATACCAAAATCTCTTAACTCTTAAAATTTCCTACATATTATTGTATCCCTTCCAGGCAGGAATGGAGCAACAGCAACTACTCACCTGTCAGGTAAAGGAAGGCCCACCGAATAGAGGTGGCCAGCCACGCACACAAGTGCTTTAGCAATGATATGTTTATAACAATTGACAATACAGCCCAGCACTTTCTTCTCGCGCACCTGCCCCCCCAAATAAATTTTATATACCTGCACCTGGCCCCCATAAAAAAAAGGTATATACATATATGCGCACCTGCCCACTACCGTTGCCATTTCACCGGACAGCCCTGCCGCCATGGCTGCCTCCCTCACCGCATTTTCATTGCTCTGACTCACGCTCTCTCCTCCTTCCCTTCTACCCCCGCTACCTCCTGCATGCCCTCCGTCCTCTGCTGTGTGTCTATCCCTGCTCCTTGCACCACTGCTACCACTACTGCTGGTACTACTCCTGCTTGCCTCCTCCCCTCTATTTCTCCCCACCCCCTCCCCTGTATCGTTCCATGTACCCCTTTCTTCACTACCCCCGTTTAAACTCCTTTCTTCACTGCCTCCATATAAACCAAAAGTGTCCTCACTGCTGCTGCTGCTGCTGCTGCTGCTACTGCCGTGCACCCCATGACTGCTGCCAGTGCTGCCAATGCTGCTAGTATCGACAACAGCATCCACACCCCCTGTTCTCGCCATGCGTGCCTGCTTCCTAGCTGCGCTTCTTGCGGCAGCCTTACTGAGACGTGTAGATCCTTTTTTGCCCCTACTGCTGCCGCTACCGCTGCTGCTCGCCTCCCTTGTCCTGTCTCTTTGTACTGAGTCAAGTTCGTCGTCTTTATCGTCAGAGCTGTCACCTTCAGATGGGTTATAGCCTTCTGTGGGGTCCGGCAGCCCCTTTTCCCGAGCAAGCCTTTGGAGCCTGAGCAATGTGTAGGGTCGGCCAGAATCATATGTGTACACACGTTTTTATTTTGGCAGGAAGCGTATCTATACAAGGTACATTGAACCAAAATTATGTGTAGGTCGGCCAGAATCATGTGAATACACACGTTTTTATTTTGGCAGGAAGCGTATCTATACAAGGTACACTGAACCAAAAGTATGTGTTTGTGTACAAACCAAGTGTGTGCATGTGCGCAAACCAAGTATGTATGTGTATGCGCACAAATCAAGTATGTCAATGCCCACAAAATCTATCGCTGCATTCTTGCAGTGGCGGGGGTAGGTTTGAATCTGCGGCCACATAAGGTACACATGTGTACGTACGACTCTGGCCAGCTCTAGCAGTGTAATTGTGACAAATTGTCAGCAGCAAAAACGATTTCAAAAGCACACTCTCATGTATGGTGTAGACGTTTGGTGCTGGCCGGCTTCAGCAGCGTAGTGCATATAACATGCATGACAAATTGTCAGCAGCAATTGACCATTTCGAAAACATATTCTCATGCATTTGACCAGTTCGAAAACATATTCTCATGCATTCTCATGTACTGTGTAAACGTATGGTTTTTACAAGCTCTGACAATGTGCCATGGTCAAACCACTCGGCAGTTACACCTTAAATGCAAAAGGCACTGATCAGTGGTGTGGGCTGTCGTGCCCATGGCTCGCTTAAACCAAGTGGCAGCTAGACTTGCGTGGCACAAACACTCGTGCTATATTTGACGCGTTAAGGGACACATATAAAGGGACGAATATTAAATGTGAATGGCAAATTGAGACTTGTGTGGCGCAAACGCTCGTGCTGTTTTTGCCGCATAAATGGACGGATGTTAAATGTGAGTGGCATCTAGACTTGCGTGGCACAAACAATTGTGCTGTATCAGCCCGCCAGAGGGACACATGTTAGATGCGATTGGCAAATTGAGACTTGTGTGGCGCAAACGCTTGTGCTGTATTTGCCGCGTAAAGAGACGGATGTTGAATGTGAGTGGCAAGAAGACTTGCATGGGCACACACTCGTGCTGTATTTGCCGCCTTAAGAGACACACGTTAAAATGTTTGGGGCCACTAGACTTGGGATGAATGAGCACATGAGCTGAACTACAGCCGCCAAAAAGTACGGATATCAAATGTCAGCGGCAGCTGATGTGAGAAGCTACAAACGAGCTTCTCCACACACACACACACACACACACACACACACACACTCCTTCTAGAACAACCTGTACTGTCAGGCACCAAGCACCAAAGTCCGCGCACCTAGACACCTGGCCAGCCCACCTTTCTTTTCGTTTTAGCTTACACCTTCAAAAGCTTTCTGGCTTTTGTACTGTGCTCCTGACGACACAAAAATGCAACTGACTCCCTTCCCCTCTCGAGCCTCCTCCGTTGTACTAGTCAATGCTTCATTGCTAATTTTGAAAGGGCCCCTGCAACCCTTGCCGACCGGTGGATGTCTCACAAGCTGCCTAAAGAGGTCCTCTGAGGCTTGGCCAGTGTCTTGAGTCAGCTTGTGAGACGTCCATCGGTCTCCTGAGGTTTGGCCAGCCCCACACTCAGCAAGTCCTGGCAATAGCACGACCGCAAATCTTGCCGATAGCACGACCCACCCTTCATCAACAGTGAACATGAATACTGCGTGCCCACCTTATTTGCCCCACTTTCTTAGCTTTCCTCTCTGCTGCTTCTTCAGCATCCACAATGTGGCCCATCCTGTCATATGCAGCCTGCCAGTCCTCTAGCTCTGCAAACAGCTGAAAGGTAACGTGGGAGCAAGGGGAGGACGGAGCTGTCCATTTAAGTCCAAATTTTATCGGTACACATCTTGAGAAAGAATAAAGTGTGATATATCATAGACAACTTGCCAGTCCTCTAGCTCTGTGTACAGCCATATATATATATATATATATATATATATATATAGAGAGAGAGAGAGAGAGAGAGAGAGAGCGCGCGAGAGAGAGAGAGAGAGAGAGAGAGAGAGGGGGAGAGAGAGAGAGAGAGAGAGGGAGAGAGAGAGAACGTGTGGGCAAGGAAGGGACACGCCCCATTTTGCCACAGTTTTGCATCGCGGGCATGCATCTTCAAGAAGAAAAAAGACGAGAGTGATTTGTCTTAGGCAGCTTAACAGACCTCAAGCAATGCAAATAGCAGAGAAGATGTTTTCTCCAGTATGGGGGAAACGGAGTTGAACTTTAGAGTGAGTGGGTGCATCTGCGCTTAGCTTGGAACAGGTATGCTTGGAACAGGTAACTAGAGACGGACAGATATAAACAGCAGAGATAGCATCCGTGACTAACTCTGGTGGATTCCATATAAGGGAAAGGTTTCCTCTGAGTATGTTTATACATATGCATGAGGAAATGCAAGTTTGGTGCAATCACTCATGCGACGGTAGTAGGGGTAGTAAGGTTGGAAGGAGGACAAACACGCACAGAACTGGGTCTCTCTGCATGAGGATTTGGTTGACCATAGCTGCACAAGGGATGTTTTTTAATCTCTGCATGAGGATTTGGTTGACCATAGCTGTACAAGGGATAATATAAGGATTTTGGATATTGTGTGAAGTGAAGTATGCACACGGCATACATGCTTCAGGCGCATTAATAAAGCAAGGATGGACACGCATGTACTGTACACATAATTCTGCATTCAATCAGGCCAACATTACGGCATGGATTGATAGGTATATATGTACGGTGTATTGTACACATTTTGCGTTCAATCCGGCCAACGTACCGCGAACATACATCATATGGCATTCAATCTGAGCATAGAAGGACAGAGGGGTACGACTCCCCCCCCAAAAAAGGGGGGCGATTTAAATGCCAATGGTGCAGACGCGCCCAGATTTGCTATTCAAATTTTGATGAAGTGGTGGGTGAGCTGTTGCCCCTTGGATGTTATAATGGAGCATTTTTGGGCACTTGCTCAGTTGTCCCCCTCTGGAAAAATCCTTCCTTGCTTCTCTGGCTAAAGTAAGTCATCATCGCTTACCCAACAGCACACATACATACGACACACATACACACATAGACACAAACACACACACAGACAGACACATAGACACAAACACACAGACAGACACATAGACACACAGCACACACGCTACAGTCCCCTCACCCCTCACCACTGGCACTTGCTCCCGCTCCTCTGGTCGTAGCAAGCTTAGCCTACGCCGGACTTCTGAGAGAGGCAGCGGCGAGTCCTCAGCACGGTCAGCGTCGACCCAACCTGGACCCCCTAGCAGTTTGTCCATGATGGAGCTCAGCTCAGGGCCTATGGCCTGCATGCACGTGAGTGGTGATGGGTTGCCTTTTAAACAGCTTTTTTACAAGGAGAAAGGCAAAGACGACATCGACCCGTTCTGGACCCATAGCGGTTTGTCTGCAGGATGAAGCCGAGCTCAGGGCCTCTGGTTTGTGTGGTCACCTTTGAACGGAAAGAGGCTGTCACACATACTAAAACATTATAACATTGTACATCATCATACATCATAAAAGTTTTTCTTGGCATTAATTTCTCGTGACATTCCAACACTGAGTACCAGCACGGGGTAGGCCACGGCCGTATGTATGCACCTATATGAACGTACACATGGCATTTCCCCTGCTCATTATGCAGCATATACACCGTATTCACATTTATTTGTGTGATTTTGGCCAAACCCAAGTATCAGGCATTGTTAAGCCCCCACAATTTCGAGCGCGCACTAAAAAATCACAGCTGGAAGTGGCTGTTACTTAACTTGCGCTGTTCCTTTGGGTAACAATTCAAGCGTGCACTTAAAAACACAGCAGGAAATGGCTGTTACTTAACTTGCGCTGTTACGTTGGGTAACAAAGCTAGAGTCGGCCCAGCATACAAACTTTTACCAACACTGTGTCAGCTTTTTCTGAGAATTACAAGCTCGCAGCATTAGGTGTACATTTATGCATGATTCAGGGCAACATACCTCGTGCATCATGTCTTTCATGACGGGCTGCATCAGCATCTCTACAAGCAAGACTCACAAGTTACTTGTTCAATAAGCATGGTTCAGGGCAACATACCTCGCGCATCATGTCTTTCATGATGGGCTGCAACAGCATCTCTTCCCACACGTGCGGCTGGCTGTAATACTTGTTAATGCGCAGTGACTCAATCAATTTCTGCGGCAAGAAAGGGGGAGTTTGAAAGTCTGATTAAAAAGAGTAAATAGTTGAAGCGCAATGACTCAATTGATTTCTGCTCGATGAACTTCTGCAGTAAGGGAGGGGGAGGCTTGAAATTGAGTATTATTAAAAAGAGCAAACAAAGTGAAGGATTGAAGTAGAACAAAGCAGCCTAGAGACAATTTTTCAGATGCTAGCAATTGCCAGCATCTGGATTTCAGGGCCAATAGCAAGACTTGGAGTCTGGACTATAGGCATAAACAGCTGCCAGGCGTACCAGGAGAGTTAGACAGGCGCGGCTAGGTAGCTTTTCTTCTTTAAGCAGCATGTATAACTGCCTTTAGAAATATGTTTATTTATAACACAAACTGAAGCGATGTCTACCAAACATTATTCCGTGTCTAATTAGGGCAGGGCCAAAAGTCTGCTCACCCACCTGCTGCTTTTCCGGTGCCATCGTCTCAAAATACTCTGCTAGGACCGCGTCATTCTGAGCTTCCATGGCGGCAGCTGCTTGCACACGCTCTTCGTCGGACATGCCCTGCAAGTGTTAATTTGTTACTCTTCGTTCTCTATACTGTTTGCTGTACTGTGCGCCAGGTGTTGGGTGAAAGGCACTCCCTACCATCTCTTCTCAGATGCAGTGCCTAATTTCGCGGCAAAGATGGATGGACGAGTGGGGCTTGCACGCGAGCACCATATTGAATCTCATTTAAAATCTTGCCTGGACTAGCTCATCCATGGCTGCCTGCTCCCTTTCAGTGTTGGGTGGCCCTGTGGGAACAGGAAGCAGGCCTGGCACGGGGCTGCCAGACCTGCGCTCACTGTTTCTGCTGTTCCTGGCACCTTCCCTCCTCTGACGGAAAGACCTGTCCGGGGCATCTCCGTCCTTGCCCACCGCGGACGGCATAGAAGTGCATGGGCGGGCGGAATGCAGAACTGTTCGTCTGCATTGTTGCAAGCATTCCTTGGACTTTAGGGCTGATGGATGCACATGTTTGCATGCATGTTTGACTTGTGCAGGTATCTCACCCGAATGAAGTGCGCAGCATCCCTGTTTTGGTCTGCATGCTACCAGAGTGCTTTCTGAGTTATATATGGTGGTGCATTAGTATTGTAAATAAAACAAGCTAAATATATGGAACCCCCGTTTCCCTTCACATTCATTCAGATCTACTGTCGTGAACTTTTCGCGCAACACAAGAATTAATGAATTGAAATGTTGACTCTTCAAAATACGCTGTCCTCTCTCTCGCGCTGCCACCGGGGCACCACCTCCTCATTGCCAGCCATTGCAAGGCAGGAATTGAAAAAGCAGAACGGCGGAGCAGGTAGTGGCCGTAGTGAGCAGCAGTTCCCACATTGGAGCATTTCGTCGAGCTCGCATCACCCACTGGAGCAGAGACAGCAGCAGCCGAAATTTGATACAAGCAATGGCACGTCACCAGTTCCAGAGGCAGCAGCGGAACCCAGGATCAGCAGGCAAATGCATGATGTCGACGAAAACAGCCATGCAGATGGAGACGGGCTTCAGGAGGCAGGATTGATGGAGGGAGGCATGTATGAGCACCTGAGCTATGAGGAGCAGCTGATGGTGCTGAAACAGATGCTGACACCAGGTGAGTCTGTAAGAGCTGTGGGCTCCGTTCGGTGTTTGCATGTGTGTAAGCTGTCGTTAAGTCACAGAACTGCAATGATATGTATGCGCATATTTGCTTACCCTCATGTGAACGTGTTTTGTGGGGAGACTACCATTAGGACGCGCACACACGCACACACACACACCAAACTACACACGCACACACACACACACACACACATACACACACACACATACACGCACGCGCACGTATACACACACACACACACACACGAGCACACATATAGACACACACACATACAGACACGCACACATATAGACACACACATATAGACACGCATGCATATAGACACACACACATAGACACACACACACAAACACACACACACAAACACACACACACACGCACAGACAAGGTCGCGCTGATGAGGGCTATGTCATCCCATGAGGAGGTGCAGCAGCTGGACTTGGTGCTCGAAGATGTGCACAAGCTAGAGCAGCTGCAAGCAGCATACCAGAGCAGCAGCAGCAGCAATAACACTGGCAGTAGAAGTAGCAGTCCAAGTAGCGCCCCCTCCCCCTCTTCCTCCCGTTCCTCTTTCACAGCAGACGTACCACCACCACCGCCACCACAGCCTCCTACACGGAGGCAAAGACGCTCCCGCCACACCAATGTAGCCACCAGACTGGCTGAAGAGAGGAGGGTGGCTGCGGCTGCAGCAGCGTCCCAGCCTGCCGTCAGCGCAGATTTCTACAGGTAAGAGTTAAAAGTTGGTTGTGAGTTGCGAGTGTACCAAACTCAGTTTGTTTGGTGTTTGTTTCAAAACTGAGGCGTTAAACTTGGGGTTTGTTTGGTATTTTTTAAAGATTTAGACGTTTACCTGGAGTGGCTGCTCAACCAGGCCTGGAAGTGAAGGTGGGAGGGGGTTGTAGATGAGGAGTGCTGAAGAGACTGTGCCTTTCTCGGATGGATGACAGCTGAAAAGGGTGGCACCTGTAGGCACCAGGCGGAGTATAATAACCACATAACCACCAATTTTAAAACAGGACACTATGTTCTTGTCAGACGGTGTTAGTGGGTTGAGTTAGTGGATTGACCACTGAGGTGCGGATGGCCTATGGCTGCGGGACGAAGCATTTCCTAGACTCCTACGCTAAACGACGCTTTCTAAAAATGTGAGCTGCTCGACTAGTTTTCAGAGGCATGGTGCACAGGTTTCTGATACCAGACGCGATTATTCCAGGCCTCAGAGGCATACTCATTTCCAGACATGGTACTCGTTTTCTGACCAGTACTGGCATGCTCATTTCCCACTCATTTTAAGAGGTTGTAGGGATACTCATTCCCTGAAAAGCACAGGCCTACTCTTTCCAATACAAGCACAGAGCTTGTTGGAGCAATTGCTCACGATAAATGCTCAGGCCTTCACGGGCCCAAGTTCACAACGCAACAACGAGTACACACAAAAAATTGCTGAGCACCACGCCACCAAATGCTCTCGATGCTAGTTATAATATCCTCGGCAGATAGAAGGCAAAGCTGCTTTTGTTTTAAGATTAACGAGTACACACAAAAAAAATGTTTGAAAAGTACGCACACAAAAAAAATGTTTAAAGAGTACGCACCCAAAAAAAATGCTGAGCACCACGCCACCAAGCGCTCTCCATGCTAGTTGAAGTCTCTTTGGCAAATAAATTTGCAAAGCCGCCTTTGCTGGGATGCTTGTACAAGCCCCCACTGGCGCTCCCTGACTGTCAGTTTGAGCTACTACCAGCTGTGTACCTCTCTGCAAGCAAAGGTCTTTTCATAACAAGTTTGGATGCGCAAGGTGCATCCTGTGTTTGTGCCCACTCTGTGTGCAATTGACTCAGCAGGCCGAAGTCTTCTTACAAAAAGTTATGCAAGCAGACCCTGTGTTTGCGCCCACACCTGCCTGTGTGCGAGCCCTGTACTTGCGCCCACATCTTGCCTGTGTGTAGCACTACACTTTTTGAAATTTCTTGCGAAGCATGGGTGGAGGTCGCTTAATTTGCGAAACCTAAGCACGCTGTGGCTTTCTTACACATGTTGGCAGGGTACTACCAATTCCTCTCGCTGCCTGTTTGAGCTCAGCTGCCTGCGCAAGCCGAGATTTTCATATCTAAAGAGTAAAAGCGAGGCCAATTTTGTTCTTGTGTTCCCTCACACCTTCTCGGAGAACACAGCTGTTGCCTGGGCGAGCTGAGATGTTGTCTCATTGACAAAGCTCTAAGGCTATGCCATGGCTGCACATGTGCCTACACGCGTGTGTGATCTTGGCGAGCTGGGATGTTGTCATGTCATCATTGTCGAGCCCTGAGGCTAGGCAGTGGCTGTCCGTGTGCTCACACGCGCTTGTGAACTTGGCGAGCTGAGATGTTGTCATCCCTTGACAAATTTGTAAGGCTAGGCAGATGGCTGCACTTGTGCTCACACGCTGTGTGATCTTGGCGAGCTGAAATTTTGTCATCTCATCATTGACAAAACCACGAGGCTAGGCAGATGGCTGCACGTGTGCTCACACGCGCTTGTGAACTTGGCGAGCTGAGATGTCATCTTTTGACAAATTTGTAAGGCTAGGCAGATGGCTGCACTTGTGCTCACACGCTGTGTGATCTTGGTGAGCTGAAAATGTGTCATCTCATCATTGACAGAACCACGAGGCTAGGCAGATGGCTGCACTTGTGCTCACACGCGCGTGTGAACTTGGCGAGCTGAGATGTTGTCATCTTTTGACAAATTTGTTAGGCTAGGCAGATGGCTGCACTTGTGCTTACTCACAGTATGATTGCCAATGAGATTTGGCGGGCATGTCCACACTTTTTTGCTGCCGTGAGATCCTTACCTACTTGCACAACTCTCACACACACACACACACACACACACGCACACACACACACGCACACACACACGCGCGCACACACATACACACATACACATACACACACATCACTGTGCACGTCACACTGTAGCTACCTGCAAGCCTACTGACACACCTCATACACTCACACACACACAGACACACACACACACATCACCATGCACGTCGCACCGTAGCTACCTGCAAGCCTACTAACACCATATAAACTCGCACACACACACACACACACACACACACACAAATACACACCACAATTGACGTCACACTGTAGCTACCTGCAAGCTGAGGTGTTCCCGGGTGTGGACGGCGAGGAGATGCGTGAAATCCTAGAAAGTCTCGGCCAGGAGCAGGTGGACCAGCTGGCCAGGTGTGTGTGTTTTCAAGGGAAATGTGTGTGATTTCGGAGTAGTGTGGAAGTGTTTTCAATCATTTGTATTATGTGAAATTTTGGACAGCCTTTGTTGGACTAGTCAGCCAGGAACCTTTTTCCAAGGATGTGTGTGTGCAATACGGAGTGATGTGCAAGTGTTTTCATTCGGTCATTTGTGTTCACGTTTTAAAATGTCTTGGATGCACCAGCTGGCCAGGTACCTGTTTCCGAAGACGTGTGTGCAATTTGGGGTGGTGTGAAATATTTCCATTCTTTCGTATTTTGTGAAATTTTAGACAGTCTTGGTTTGGAACAGGTAGACCAGCTGGCCAGGTCTGCGGGAAATTTTGCCATGGATTAAACGACAATGACATACACCCCTAGTACCCTAGTCCCTGGACGGTCCCTCAAGGTCATTGTCGTATTATGTGGCCATGGTTGTGTATCTGTGCGTTTTTAAGTACGAGACACTCTGGCCTGGAGTCGCTGACCATGTGATGTTGGCAGAAGATTGCATGCAGCTGTGTTGGCTGTGTGTGTGTGATGTTGGCAGAAGATTGCATGCAGCTGTGTTGGCTGTGTGTGTGTGTGATGTTGGCAGAAGATTGCATGCAGCTGTGTTGGCTGTGTGTGTGTGTGTGTGTGTGCACGCGATGAGTAAGTCCTCAACCCTGGAGGAAGCGGAGTAGCTGTCCAGGTTGGACGTGGCTTTGTTGACGATGTTTCTGGTCTCTTAAATTGGCAGACGTGTTTAGGCTTACAAGGGGAGGAGGCATTAAATTGTCTGTTCAGGCTGGCCTTTCTTGAAGGCTTGTACCTCCTATTAGCAAGGACAGCGTGGTCAGCCTTTGTAAGCCTTCTTGTTTGTACAGGCAACTCTTATTAATACCAAAAAAGCAAAACGTGAGTACACTCAGCAGTTCCCAAACCCTGCTCACCCTCCTTCCTCCTCCTGTTGTGCTGTTGTGTGCAGTGTGTACGCAAATAATAATTGAATACCGTACTGACATGTACTCATTCCGCACCTTTCAAAAAGAGTTATTTTTACCCTGTCCGCACCAATCCGCAGGGGCAAAATGCCCTCAGAACCGCACCAAGGGACTCAGAGGTGCAATCCATAACACATTTACATAGTTTTTATCCAAGTGCACTGAGAAATATCAAACTGAGTCTAGTTCTGCTGAACTCTGTCATCCATTGTACATTGTACATCAACTGGCACTGGTTTTGTCTTCTAGTCTTTCTTAACTCAAGTATCATCACCATCATCTTCCCCATCCCTCTCCTCACTGCCCCCCTCT
>Ga0307968_1001082_pt1 | contig 21629 bp, 21 predicted proteins | sample OrgLakmetagen650_FD_201834 | JGI IMG/M metagenome (GOLD analysis project Ga0307968, IMG submission 201834) | Saline water microbial communities from Organic Lake, Antarctica - #650 | ecosystem: Environmental > Aquatic > Non-marine Saline and Alkaline > Saline | place: Antarctica: Organic Lake...
ACACACACACACAAGACGCAAGCCATATGCAAGCACAGGTTCAATGGTGACCATTCTCCTCCCTCTTTTCTTTTTGTTACCCTTGAAAGAAGACCTCAGAGTGCAATCCTGATCTCCTGAGTTCCAAGTACTCGGCACTTTCAAGTATATTACTTTAAAAAGAAGGGAGCGGTTGAAGTGCGGTTGAAGCGGTTGAATTCAACCGCGCGGTTGAAAATTTTTCAACACAACCCCTGCGGTTGATCGGCAAAATTTCAACCGCATTTCAACCGCGGTTGAAATCAACCGTTTCAACCGCACTCCAACCGAGGCCTGAAATGTCTGACGATGGTGAACGTGCATTAGAAATCGGTCCCTCAGGCAAAGCAAACCAGTTGTGATCAGCCACAGACTTTTTAAAACAAGAGCAAGGATTTTGACCATGTGCCTCTCTCCAAACTGCCTGATGCCTGGATCTCAAGTCTATGCGCAAATTAGAAATATTCAGCTTCCGGCATTGCAATAAATCACTACTGTATACAGTGCCATTCTGCAAATCACCAAAAGCATCCTTCATCTGTCTAGTCCAACAATTAGAAGCACCAGAATTCCCAAGGGAATTATCTGCTTTCATAACATCGCGTAAAGTATTGCTGTTTGAATCAACCATCCTGTTCCAAAATTTGACAGCTGACCTGAACCAGTAGAATTGCAAGGGTTCCTGCGCGCATTCTCGAAGCACACACCAGTTTGCAGAAGTAGATTTAAATCCCAAAATTCTCTTTTAAAACGCCATGTGTGCGACCTGCAAAGGGTTTCTGAAACCATTGTCATGCTTCAGAAATTGCGTAGACCAAATCTGACTGGCATACATGCCAGCTGACAATGCATATGTCTTGAAAAGCCACAACATCGCATGAGGCCTGTCAGAAATCCTCTTTTCACTCTACGTAAAGCTGCCTCAAAGCATGGGTCGCAGCATGGTGTAAGTTCATGTGCTTATCAAATAACATTCCCAGGTAGGTTAAAGAATCTCTCTCTTCAAGCTCCTGATTGTAGAGACGAAAAACAGGAACTGCGGAATTTCGGTACGCATTAGATTTAGCTATATAGGATTTCTGCACATTTACTGTAAGTCCTTTCCTGGCAGCATACGATTCCAGTCGTCTCAGCATTTTCTGCAATTGGACTGGGTCATTTGCTGTCAGGGTCAGGTCGTCAGCATAGGCAGAGCATGTGAGTTACCCTGAGCCCCTCAGTGCCACTAACAGCACCCATAAAGCTAGTCCCAAACTCATCATCCACATCATTGATAAAAAGGGAAAAAAGGAGAGGAGATAAAGGACATCCTTGGTTGTTTTACACCTCTTAAAGGCGCAGTGGAATTATTGGTACTGGTAGTTTTGGCACCATCAATCAAAACATACTCGTCTCCATCGTACATTTGTTTGATAACATTGACAAGGTGAGTGGGCATCCTGGTTCCTGATATTACTTAAATGATCCAAAGGTGTGGTCTGTCAATAGTGTCATACGCTTGTTGAAAATCAATAAAGGCCGTGTGAAGGTGTGAACAACCCTTTGGTTTAATCTGTTTGGCAGCGTGGACTAAGTGCCTTAAAATAAACATAGGCTGGATCGTGCTACGGTCTGGATAGAAGCCAAATTGCGTGTCAGGAACTTTTCGGTTCTCAACACACCACTTGGTCACCATTTCTCTCAAGGCGTTGGCGTGCAGTCCATACAAAGTCCCACTCACAGCCATGCGGTAGTTGTTGCGATCAAGCTTATATCAAGCTTATAGCATTTTTTGTAAAGGGGGGAGATCTTGGCTTTCGTTCCAGCAAGCAGGAATACGTTTCTCACTCAAAGCAACATAGAAGGTTGGCAAGAAGAATCACATTGTTGTCTTCTCATATATTTCTCACATCTTTCTCATTCGTATTTCAAAAAAGGAACATTAGAATTCTTCAAACCCAGGTGAAGAAGAGGCAGTCATCTTACCCAAAAATTGCAGAGAGAAAAAATGGAAAAGTGGTGGAAATTAAGCACTTATGAAAGCGTAAATATACGATTGAAATCAGTCAAAATTAAATTGACCTGCTTAATGATTTTAATGTTTCCTGATTGTTGAGGCCGCCGACACGATGCCTGAAATGGCTGAAAAGTGGTCCTAGGGAATCCAGTATGAAGTTTGGCCACATCCTCCGCTTCAACGTAGTGGTGAGTGCTGCCGAAAAACAGCAACAACTCAAGAGTGTTGCTGAAGAACACGAGTGACCGTGTCCAAGTTCATATTGAGGACGTACTTTATGTGTGCCCCGCTACTTAATGCGCCCTACTGCTACTTTGTGCCCCACTGCGATGTGCATTGAGGACTGCTATGTGCATTGAGGACGTGCTTTGTGTGTGCCCATGTGCATTGAGGACGTACTTTGTGTGTGCCCCACTACTTGCGTGCCCCACTAATGTCTGCGCCCCACTCCTTGTGCGCCTCACTGCTATGTGCGCCCACCTACTATCTGCGTCCCACTACTTTGTGTGCCCCACTACTTACTGCGCCCCACAACTTTGAGCGCCCCACTACTTATTACTTGCCTGCACAGGAGGAATGGCGTCCCCACTACATCCACTACCCTGCCTTGAAGAAGCTAATATTTGAGATTGCTCGACTAGAGCAGGAGCAGGCTCAAGCAGGGGGCCATGAGGGCCCCGTTGTGCTGACAGACGAGGAGCACTTGCTGGGCGGGTATGCCAATTATGAGGCAGCCATCTCCCAAAAAGAGGTAGGCAATGGTGAATGTTATTTGCAGCAATTGCGCATGCACCCACATGCCAACAAAAATGAAGTTCACACCTGAAATAGTTTCTTTCACACAAACAGTCAGAGTTGGTATCTGAAATGGACCGGGAGCTGGCTGACATCATTGCTTTCACACTGCGTAAGGAGGCAGAGCTGGTAAGTTTTTCCACTCGTAAAATGCGTTGCTTGGTAATTACGTTCAGATGTTCCAGGTCCAACTTCTTTTATGAGCCTTAGGTTGTGAAACCGACTAAGCAAATAGCTGTCTCATTGACGTATGCACAAATGGCATTGGGAAGAGCACGCACAGATGCACTGACACACAACATATGCACACAGGCCAGCCAACTAGAGTCTCTGGATCTGGAAGTCCACAGCCTGGAAAAGCAGCAGGCTGGCCGCCAATTAGCCCGTCGTAGCTTTGAACCGCTGCCAGACCTGCCTGAGGAGGAGGGGCAGGTGCGCGTATGCTTACGTAGTGTGTAACATGTACACACATGTATTGCACACACGCATGAACACACATGGACACACTTGAACTTATGCGTCTAAACACGCATGTCCGCGTACACACGTCTGCGTACACACAGGATGGGCCAACAGGGGAGGCAAACGGAATGGGGGATCGTTCAGCGAGAGGGAGGTTCACAGACACAAGGAACTCGTTTGCACGGGCCATGTCTGCTGCCCCCAACCTTGCTCCCTCAGGTAGTGAAGTTGAAAAGAAGAGCAGTGTAGGAGTGCAGTGTAGTGATGTGATCTCTTTTGGAGTGCAGTGCATGTCTGGCTTTTGCCAGGAGGTGCCAGTAGGGACGTGTTGCACACCAATGCCTTTTCTCCCACCACCGCTGCCTCCAGTGCCTCAACCCTATTTTGTTGATGGGCAAGCAAGCGCACCCAAGCAAACACCTATACAAAGCGCATATACCGCACTAGTACATTTAAACATGTCACATACAAACACACACATACACACTCACACACAAACAACATACACACATACACACACGCACAAAAACAACCACAACCACACTCGTGCGCATATACACGCACATACACATACTTACAAATACATGTAGAGCGAATACAAGTGCACACACAAAAATACACAGGTTCTCCTTTTGAAGCAGCAGAAGAGGGCCAGTCACCCATTCCTCTAGCTCGATCTATGTCTGTCTCGTCCGCTGCCATGCGTCCGGAGCGTGTGCGCATGTGGGCAGCTGCTCGAAAGGGTGAGGAGGGAGGACCTTGTCTTCGTGCTTTCTGGTGGAGTTCAATTTAGGTTGGCCACGACCGTATGCAAGCACCGTTTATGACCGCACGTGCAAGTTTCCCTGCCAGAAGTACCGGCTGATACAAATGTGTATAGGTATTAAGATCTAGCCAACCCGATGTATGTCGTGCTTTTGCCCAGAGCCTAAGCTGTGAAACGCTCCATGGAACCGACAAGGCGTCGCATGTTGCAGCCCTTAGAGAATCAAGCAGCTATGGTATGCAATTTACAACTCCAGGTTACATGTTTAACACAAATCACGTCATTAAGTTACACTTGGTATCGGAGCCCAATTTCTAAATGGCCCTGGGTTTTTTATTGTTGCATGGACCATAACTGGTGATTTCTGAGCATCTTTGAATGCGCTGCTGTGCCCCATTTTGGTCATGCATTTTTTTAACCGTGCCGCTCAGATGGCACAGATGTGCTATTTAAATGCAACGCTGCTTCAAAGCGCAGGTGGCCGTCGTCGGAGCATGGGCCACAACGCCACGCAGTTGAGCGACCTGCAGCAGCGCTTCACTGACCTCTACACCAGCTTGAATGACCTACTTGAATATCTGCAGATCAATCGAGAGGTGCGTGTGTGTGCGGGTGCATGCATGTGTGTATGTGTTAGTGTGTGTGCACGTGTGTAAGTGTGCGTGTGTGTTTGTGCATGTGCGTGTAGGAAATGAAAGGAATTATGGAATGTCCCTGCTCTGGCAGTGAGACTACTTTTCCCAAATCCAAAAAAAATTTATGGAAAGTTCCTGCTCTGGCAATGAGACTACTTTTCCCACATCCGAAAAAAGGAATTATGGAAAGCTCCTGCTTGGCAGTGAGACTACTTTTCAAAAGGAATATAGAAAGTCTCTGCTCAGGCAGTGAGACTACTTTTCCCACATCCAAAAAAAGGAACTATGGAAAGTTCCTGCTCAGGCAGTGAGATGACTTTTCCTACATCCACTTGAAAAAAGGAGGAAATGGGCAATTTAATTTTCCTTGGACACGAGGCTCTGTAGCCAAAAGTCACAGATGAGGATGAAATGGGTTATGGGATGAGGTGCAGTACATTGCTAGCAAGTGATGCAGTGTGGATCAGTGCAGAGCAAGCGAGTGCTGCAGTGCGGATAAGTGCAGTGCAAGCAGGTGATGCAGTGTGGATCAGTGCAGGCTTGTTGGTGTGTATTTGTGCCAGTATTGCCTGCTGTCGCTGTGATGTATTCATGGATCTCAATTATAACTATGTGTGGATGTGTGGACCGTAGGAATTACACCCCGCATAAACATTGTTTCTTGCCCTGCGGGGTGACTGCGGTATTTTGTAGTATATATTTGTTTTGACTATGCGGGGTTGTCCGGGGTTGGTGAAATTAATCCTTTCCGGGTCGCTACCGGTCATGAACAGTGAGAAGTATACCCCCCGCCTCGCCCCTGTCCCAGCAGGGGAAGGGGAAGGGAAGAGGCACAGCACCAGGCTGCCTCAGCAGCAGCAGCAGCAGCAGCAGCAGCCCCATCCCCAGCACCGGTTGCTCCCGAGGGGGAATTCCGGAAAGCAAGCCGCGGTGACAGCCGAGCAGCAGGGCAATAGTCCGAGCCATCAAGCAAAAGCAGAACGGGCTGAGCGCCGAGGGAGTAGGCAGTCAACAAAAGGCTGATTGGCAGGTCAAAGAAAGATTGCTACGGTCTCACAATTTGGACCTCAGGGGCACGGCTGTTATGCACAGAGGCATTGGCACCCATGAGGGGGAAGCTGAGTGGCAGGGGGAAGAAGAATGAGAGGAAAACATAGGGGTTGAAGAGGACCAACGCTTGCGCATGCAGAGCAGGTTAGAGCAACCCAGCAGCTAAAGGATGAGCAGGTGGTGCAGAAGAGGTCACGCACCAAGGTTGTCCGCACCCAAGCAACACCATCAGCATGCATGAGCAGCAGCAGCAGCAGTGATAGTGGCTAGAGGAAGAGGAAGCATCATGAGATTATGGGCAGTAGCAGAACAGAGAGCAATCTCACACGCTTCACCCTTGCACACGTGGTGTTGAAAGACCTTCACTGAGGTTGTTTGTGAAGCTTATTGGTGCTGGACAGGGCTTAAGGCCCTGTGGGGTTGATGCGAGAAGGGCAAGCATATACATTATGGGGGTGCGGGAAGGTGCGGGATTCTACTAAAAAATTCTGAAATTTGGGGTGCGGGATGAGTACGCTGAGGTACGGTATATTGACTCATGTAACAAGAAACGCCGCGAAGCATTCTGTGACCTTTAAGGCTTGAAAAGCAGGTGAAACATGGGGACAAGAGTTAATTGTCAATTCATTTCATCTTACCTCATCAGACATAGTGCCCCTTTCCTAGTTCCTTTCATTTCCTCCACTACACACATGCACATACACACATGCACACGTACACATGTGCACATACACAAACTGGACATTACACTAGGGCTGTGCAAAGTCACGTCAAAGTGCTTTTGCCAGCGTCTTAGTAATGCGTGGACGCAGCTCTGAGGATCTTGCGACTGCGGCAGCAGGCTTGGCAACACCTGAATGTTCACTGTTCAATTGACTGGATTTCTACTTCATACAATCATACAATCATATGCTCACACACACATACACGCACACTCGCCGCAACCGTGCACCTGTACTAAACAGGGCTTCCGGAAGGTCATCAAGAAGCACGACAAGCTCACATCCTCCAGCTTGAAGGAGACTTATTGGCCCCTAGTTGAAGAGCGCTACCCGGAGCACAAAAAAGAAGTGCTGCAGCAGGTGGGGGGGCACTGGCTACAGTTTTATGTCACTGATGCAAGGGCTATACGTGTTTTTCCTGAAAAGGCACGCACTAAAGGGCCAAGTGGAAGATGCAACCCAGAGCACAAAAAAGAAATGCTGCAGCAGGTGGTGGGGGGGCGTCGGAAACTTTAACTGTCACTGATGCAAGGGTGTACGTGCTCCTTTGAAAAGGTACGCACCGATGGGTGTGTGAAACAGAAGAGGTGCAGCAGGCAGGCAGAGGCTGTAACGTATGACGTGTGGATCAAAATCTGATCCTTGTGAAGGTGCTTTGAGAGAGCAGTGATTGATGTGCAATAAGGGAGTGGTGCAGCCGGCGTGGTGACAAACTCCAGGTACCAGGTTTCCTGTGAGGCCATTGGCTAGGAAGATGAGCTGCTGGCTACAAGGTGTTACATGGTGTTACAAGGTGTTACAAGCTGTTACATGGTGTTACATGGTGTTATAAGCTGTTACATGGTGTTACAATGTATTACATGTTGTTACAAGGTGTTACAAGGTGTTACATGGTGTTACAATTTGTTACAATGTGTTACATGGTGTTACAAGGTGTTACAATGTGTTACATGAAGCGCTATCGAAGCTCCGTTGTTACAATGCGCAAGATCCTTGTCATGTTGGTACTACATTGTAGCAGGTGGTCCTAGGTATGACCCATTCACACTAACATGCACACATACATACACGCAAAGATGGAAAGGCGCAGTATCTCCTGTTTTAGTGCTACCAGCTATCAGTCACACAAAAGCCCTTGCCTGTTTCTCAACGTTGCTGAGATCAACTTGGCGACCTACACACAGAGGTAACAGAGGTTACAGATTAAGCCATCAGTCAGAAAGTGCGACTGCTAGGCTGCGCGGAGATATTAAAAAAGTGAGGAATGTTGTAGCACCAGACTTGTAGCACCTACAAAAAAAATTAAAAAGGGAAAAAGGCACAACGACCTTGACTATCTACACTTGACGCTCACGCATTTCTTGTCCTCCCACACGCATTCCCTGTCCTTGCAGCACTTAGACCGGCTTGTGGACCTGTATGCCATCCTGTACGAAAATGGAGACATCGAAGCCGCAACGGAGTCGCTGTCACAAAACTTAAGGCAACATATTAAGGTGTGTGAGGGATCTGATTGGTGCTGTGTATCCCCTTTGCTGCAATGCTGGTGTTTTCATCCCTCATGTTGGCAGCCAGCGCAGCAAGCCTGCTGCAAGCTTTCCTGTGCCTATGATACAACTCAGAGCATCCCTCTCAGTAGAATGAACACGGGCAAAGGTCAGCTACCCCACATCCCCACGTGTATCGTCCCAAGTGCATCCTGGCCTGTTGCCACAGCATTGCTGACGCCTTCATACACTTTTTATACCACGCTTACTGTGTACATCCTCCTGCCATTTTGAACCTGAAATCACAGTGTAACCCTACCGCTGTACATGGCCACATGACAGGTGGAGCGAAATACTGTATGGAGGGACATGGTGGCAATGGAGCGGCGGACGGTGGCAGCAACAGTGGATGCAGGTGGGTCACTCACAGTGCTTCTGTCGTGTGTCAGTGTGTGTGTGTATTTGTGTGTGTGTGTGCTTCCCTGTGTGTCGACATGAGCAATTGCTTGGATTTGTAGAGCTTGGTGTCAACCGCATTTATAATAAGCTCACTGACAAAGCAACGAGACGTATAGTACAATCCGAATTGACTCCAGGATTTCACTTTTTTAGGTGCACGGGGCTCTCTTCAGCTCCTCTGGTCTTACACAGCAATCAAGAGGGGCTCACAGGGTTAATATGACAAAAACCTGCCCCACTCCAATAGTCGACTGGACACGAGCAAATGCGTGCACACACACACATACACACTCACACACACATACACACACACATACACACTCACACACACACACCTGCGTCACGATTGTGAGAGGATTTTTAGGTAGTTCCATTGCCCGTTCAAAATAGGCTTGCCTTGACCGCGCGTGCAGGGCCACAAGCGGGCGGACGGCGAGCGTGGTTGATGTCGCAGAAAGGCAGCCTTTCTCTGCTGCTGTGTATCAGTGCTTTTGTGGGCCTGTTGGGGGCAGACCTGTTCAAGGTAGGGCCAGGGAAGGTGTGGGCTTTTAAGTGGGCTTTAGAGTGTGCGTTCCTTTGTTGCTGTGTTTGTGTGGGCTTGCTGAGGGCAGACATTATATTCCGGCTTAATTTTAAGGAATGTAGGAGGGGGAGTATTCCTTGGCCAACACCCAAGCTTGAGTTCCAGTAAAGGGCAGGTGATGCTTTGGAGCATGAAGTCACAGCAGTTGCGCTTTGCTGTTGTATAATCTGTGCACCTGTAAAAAGTGGTTCTCTTTTTGCTTGGGTCTGCTGGGGGCATACTGTTTCAACAGGAAGGACGGGTGGAGCTTTATGACATGCAGTGTCAAAGCAGTTGCTTTTGATTTTAGTGGGCCTGTGATCTCGCGGCCTATTTGAACACGAGGACGGGAAGAGCGTGGAAGAGGATATCGTGAGAAGGAAATAGACACGGCCGTGGATGTTTGTTAACATCACGAGGAAGAGGTTATAGGCTTTTTGTTCAGACGCCTGAAAAAGGGCGCTGCTTTGTCGTCCGTTTTGGCTGTGATGTTGAATGGGGTATACATTCATCAGCCTTTTTGTGTGGTCGAGGGGATGATGTACTTCAGACAGTTAAAGGTGGTGGAGTGCTCTGGTGTTGAATTGCAGGAAAGGCTGTCCATCATGTTTCGATAACAGTTCCGACATTGTGCACAAATGAAGAGGGACCGAATCTGACCGAGCTAATATGCGTAGAGGGGTAGTTTCAATTTGCACGTTACCAGGTCCGTCCGCCCCTGGGTTGCCCTGGTGCATTTTACTGTTCAGCTCTGCATTGCTGCTTGTATCATGCAATATTGCAGTCATTGGTGAAAGAATGGACTCGTCACCGGTTACGTAATGAGTTGATGTGAAAGAGGCATTAATACACATAAATCACTTTAGGCGGCTCGTTGTGTGCTTGGAACACACACACACACACACACACACACACACACACACACACACACACACACACACAGACATACACACCATACCCACCACAACGCGCTGCAGGAGGCAGAGAAATCAAACTGTGCAGCCCTACTCGTTTTTGTGTCGCTCCTGTGGGCAACGGAAGCCATCCCTCTTTTTGCTACGGCACTTCTTGTTCCTCCATTAGCAACGGTGCTGCGCGTCCTGGTGCGTGGTGCTTGCCTCTGCTGTTCCATAATGTGCCTCTGTTTCCTATAACGTGCCTCTTTTTCCTTTAATAATGCGTCTCTGTTTTCATAACGTGCACTTTCACGCACATTGCAACTACGTTGTAATAATTTTCCAGACTAACTAGTTATGACCGTACACGTATGGTGAACGGTGTATGTACTCACCTTTTTTTGGTGGCAGGAGAATCCTTAAGAGGGACAGTCATTCATGTGTGATTGTATGTGTGTATGTGTGTGTGTGTGTGTGTGTACTCAGCGCTGATTGACCCTGTAATACGTTCATCAGTGCTCTTCTTCCTCAAGTGCTCGCAAAATATTTTGAGTGCTGCTTTGTAATGGACAATACTCGAAACATTGTGGTGGTTTCTGCGCTCACGCTGCCTTCCAGTCCCAAGCATAGGCGCGCATACTTGGAGAGCATTGCATCCCGTTATTTTGCAAGCATGTTGCTAAGTAAGTGTGCGTGTGTGTATGTGCGTGTGCGTGCGTGTGTGCATGTATTTGTGTTTGTGTGTGTGAGTATGTACTTGGTAGCTAGGCATGCTCTATCTAGTAGTCAATCAGTCATCACCCTTAGTGTGCCATGAAAGATGTCCAAGGAATCACGGTTGCACGCTCGATACACATCCACATATTCAATGAGCACTGAAAGCAAACATGTTTGCAATACAGGAATGCCGAGTGGCCGCGCGGGGTCGTCTACTCAGCTCCTCAGCTCGATGCAAATTGAAACATAATGATCGAATTATCAACATTGCACGGGCCATCACCAATCAGCCACCCCACCCTGTACACAATGCTGCACACAACTCTGACACCGAGGGTTGGCCAGAACCATATATATCTGGTTCAATATGGTACCTTGCAACCTTCACACATGGGTCATATTTAGGGTTGGCCAGAACCATAAATATACGCCGTATATAGCGGATGTCCCCTGTGGTGAAAACTGGCTCTGGCCAGACCTAGCCATACTGCATACAATGTATGTGTACACTTCTGGCCAATCCCACCAACACCACCGGCACCACTGTGAAGTACACTGCACATGAGACGTGCCCCTCGTCACTTTGCTTGTCATGTACACCGCACCTGACAAGTGTGTATCAAAACTTGCATCTGTCGTCACCTGTCGTGCCCTTAGGTGGATAGCACCACGGACCCCAGCAACCCACACCGGATGACAGCCCCAGAGGCTGCAAATGCCATCTTCCATGCCATGTTCTCTCAGGTATGAGTGCTCTGTGCACCTCCTCAAGTTGTGTCAACTGCCGCTTGCACGTTCAATCTGCTCTCACCGAGTGAGCTCTTGGAGGTGCTGCTCGATTCTGCTGCACAATTGTACATATTTTACTCTAACCTTGGCCCCTAAATACTATTGTCTCTACTTAGCATTTGGGATGCTCACCCTGTCAAGGGTTAGTTTTAGGAAAAGGGTTTAGGGTTAAGGGTTCAAAAAAGGGTTAGAAAAGGGATAGGGAAAGGGTCTAGGGTTTAGGTCCAACTTACCCACTCTCACCGTAATTGCACTACCTTGGCCGACCAATTTCCAACACTGCATTAGATGCGCGTTTGCACGTACACACACACACACACGGGCACACAAACACATGCTAATACGCACAGGTCACCATGTTGCTCTTAGGAGGCTTCTCCATTGCTGCTGCCCTCTCAAAGCACTTTATCGCTAAGCAGATGGCAGTGGCGGTGCTCTCTCGAGTGGGGCGTGTGCCTCGCAACGTGCTGCTTGCTTCCATGTTTGTGAGTGATGTGTGACTCTTTTTGTATATAGTGCATGAGCACTCATGGCTAAGCAAATGGGATTGGCGGTGCTCTCTCCAGGGGGGGGGGGTGCTTCGCAACGTGCTGCTTGCCTCAACGTTTGTTAGTGAGTGCTGTGCGTGCTCTACAAGTGCTTTGTATGTCATGTGTAGCATTGCTTGCTGCAGGTTTTCTGTTTGTGATCACAAGAAATAGAGAGCAGTAGCAAACTTAAGATGAACAACGTAACAAGTCTTGATGCAACTCCAGATCATCAATTAATCACGGTTTGGATGTTGCATTGATCTCATGAAAGTCTTGTACAGCACCAAGTTAAAACACACACCACAGTTATCCACAATTATGAACACATTATCACCTATAGCAATGACACAATGATTCTTATGAACACGTTATCACCTATAGCAATGACACAATGGTTCTTATGAACACATTATCACCTATAGCAACGACACAATGATTCTTATGAACACAGTATCATCTATAGCAATGACATAATAATACTGTCATTCAGGCTTGATAGCATCAGGCTGCCCTACTCTCAGCTGTTGGCTTGCAGCAAAGCTTCAGGCTTGTAACATAAATAGCACGGGATCAAGATTGTGCTGGCATCAAAGGCGCCATACTAAACACTGACATTAATAACTACAATGTGTATGTGTGTGTGCAGGTGGCTGCGTTTGCCTCCATGTGGATCTCCAACGTGGCAGCCCCTGTGCTGTGCTTCTCACTTTTCCAGCCCATCCTTCGCACCATGGACGTGACCACGCCTTTTGCCAAGAGCCTGGTGAGCGTGTTGAGCTGTGTAGATTTTATGTGCATGTTTGCGTTGTAGTCGCTCCAGCCCACTCGTTGCACCATGGACCAGACCACGCCCTTTGCCATCAGCCTGGTAAAAAACATCTATGGATGTATAATTCTGTTATCGTTTTTTTATTTCTGCGCTTCCTGCCCGCTACTTGCCCTATGGATGTGAACATATATTTGTCAAAGCGTGCCAGCCCTTATTGTATCCCTCTTGTTTCTTGTGTTTTCAGGTATGTCTGTTGAAGTTTCAGTTTGAAAAAGCTCCCGCCAGGTTACCTTACCGCAGGGGGCTCTGAACCTTTTTGCGTAAACTACAATTGCCCATTTGTCCTGTCCGTCAGTATAAATCAGTGCTAATTATTCATTCTTGGTTTGTTTTGAGGGTAACCTCGTTCTCATAGGTCAAGCAGCCAATTCTGGTTGATGCGTTGGCGCCTTGGCAATCCAAACTATACCTATACGAGCTGATCTCTACCTGATCTTATGCGTGCTTGCTTTGCCTTGCTTGGGTGTTACTCTTTGTCGTTTTTTGATCGTTGCTTTTACCATTCTTGTTCTGAGTTGATACTGTTTCTATCAGGGTTGTTCAGTTCGAGGTTCGGCCAAAAGTTTGGGTTCGCAGACTTTCACGCATTTTAACGAATTCCAAAAGTGCCGTTTGGAGTTTGGTCAAAGTTTGACGAACTTTTAAGAGTTTGTTGAACTTTACAGCATGCGTCTGTCAAAATGCAAGGGACAGCAGCCCCCCCCAGTTCAGTCTCACTCTTTCCTTGCAGTATAAGTGACAGGTTACATGATTTATATATGGAATATGATCTGTAATCTGTATCAGGCCAGAAAGTCCTTGGTCTTATGGCCAGACTTTTCACACATTTCTGAACTGCTAAGGATTTGTATAACGTGGCACTTGCTCTGCACCTTAAGGTTCTCCTTTTTTTCTGCTCTACAATGATGACATGGTCCCATTCCGGCCCCTTTTTCCCCCTATAATTATTTATAAACATACACAACTAATTGGAAGATTTGAAGGTGGGGGGAGAAGCCCAAGGGCCCGTTTCCCAAAATTGCACATCAAACCCTTCGAACAGTTTGAGGGTTCTAGAACTTTCACGAACTTCATCAAACCCTTGCTCCCCAAAAAACGGACTGAACAACCCTAGTTTTCGTTGCTGCCTTTCCTGCTTACTAAAGTGCAGATCACGCTTCCATGGTTTCCTCGTACTCCATCACTTAAATAAGCTCGTGTCGCACATGTTCACCAAAGCTCGGTGGAAGGGAAGCCCCCTATTTTGCTTTATAGGTCACGACAAGGAGAAGCTGCTGGATTTTGTATATCCTGACAGACTGCACACACACACACACACTCGCACACACACACACGCACACACACACATACACACACGCACACACACACACACACACACACACACACACAAACACACAAACACACACGCACACATACACACACACATGCACACATGCACACACACATACACACACATACACATGAAAACATAGGGTCACAGCCACAAAAACTTGATGCTATACACTAGGGTGTCTTCGGCAGCGTGCATCCTCATTTATGCATTAGCCTATGCCTGCAAGTCAAAATGCACCAAGCTCATTCATGCATGCTAACAGGTGATGGGTGTGGCTTTGGCATCCAATATTGGGGGCATGACCAGCCCCATCTCCTCCCCCCAAAATATCTTTGCCATTGAGCGCATGTCCATGGACGGCGACCCCCCCAGCTGGCTGTCATGGTTTGCCATTGCTCTGCCGGTATCCTTTATTAGGTGTGTGCGTCTGGTGTTGTGTGTGCTTGTGCATGTGTACGTGGGTGTGTACATGTTCATTTGTGTGTGGCGTATGTGCATGTGTATTTGGGTGTGTACGTATTCATTTGTGTGTGCTTGTGCATGTGTATGTGGGTGTGTACATGTTCATTTGTGTATGGCGTATGTGCATGTATTTGTGTAATTTTTGTGTGTGCGTGTGTATTTAAGTGTGTACAAAACAAGTTTGCTTCAACGGATGGTGCCCATTCAAGCTGGTTGTCCCACTCTCACGTAAAGGACGCGCCATTGCTCTGCCATGTTTTAACAGGCCGTGATGGCATGCTGCTGATAGTTTCCATGAATTGTAATGGTACACTGCTGATAGGTTCCATGAACCCTGATGGTCTGCTGCTGATAGTTTCTATGAATTGTGGCGGTTTACTGCTGATAGGTTCATGAACCCTGATGGTCTGCTACTGATCGTTTCCAGTGAATCTTGACGGCACGCTGCTGATAGGTACAACAAATTCTCAGTCAGGGTTGCTTTTAATGATTTCCATAAATGCTGAGGGCGTGCTGCTGACATTGTGAGCAGGCCGCGTCAGGCCCTACCTGCACATACCTCAAAACTTGTTTGCCGTACAGCGACAACCAGACCCAGGTGTATATGAACCTCACCATCAACCTATCATCCTATGAACCTCACCATCAACCAATCCTATGAGCCTCACCATCTTCCAATCATCCTATGAACCTCACCATCAACCCGCCCCAGGTGTATATGAACCTCACCATCATTTGATGCCACCCAAGTACCGCCCTCTTAAGTGACTGACTCTTAAGTGCCCTCTTAAGTGACTGACTCCGTGTTACTTGGCTCTGCCCGCTGCACGTTTGCTGCACGCTTGCTGCTGAGGCTTGTCGTGCCCCTTGTTCGGAATGTTGTACAGCATCTTGGCGTGCTGGGTCCTGCTGCTGCTGGTGTACCAACCAGGCGTGACCACTGTCGAAGTCAGGCCCCTGAAGCCTTACACTGACCCGATGAACATGACGCAGGTGGGTGTCACTGATTGATCCAGTGGAAGCGGGGTGGGGAGGTTAGGGTGTGTGTGAGTGAGGATGGGGGTGGGGGTGGGGGTGGGGGTGGATGTTGCTTGAGTGGATGTTGCTTGAGTGGTGTTGGGGGGGGGGGGGGGCTGCGTGTGGTAATCTTGGTCTGGGAGAATGAAATTGCTCATGTGTCGTGTCCATGTTTGGCCTCTGTGTAGAGACATTCTGAACCAGGGGAAACAGCATTAATTCTCGTATCTACGTGTTGTTTTCATTTGCCTTTGTTGTGGTGCGTGCACACATACTCACACACACACACACGCACACACACACACGCACACACGCACACACATACACACACTCGCACACACATGCAACGTATACACAAATTGCAGGACAGCACATTTAATCAGCCTCAAATGGACATATTCCTTGCAGGTGTATGTCATCATTGTATCCATCGTCACGGTGTCGCTGTGGTGTGCTAACACCTTCCTGCAGGTGTGTGTGTTTGTGTGTGGTGTGTGCATGCTTGTACTTGCTTTCATGGGTGTGTATTTTTATCACATTTTAGCGTTTATTTCTGTGTCCGTGCCTCCCTTCATTTTTTTTGCGCGCGTGTGTAAACCTGGTGGCTGCAAACCGTGAACCAGAAAGTAACACTCGTACATATGGGCGTGCTTGTTTGTCTGCTTGTGCGTGAGGGGTGAATGCTCGACGCAAAATTTAAAACTCAAGGGTTGAATCTCAAGGCTTACATCTATGGAGTACAGGGCATATGATGTTACAGCGCCACGGTTGCGTACATGGCACGACAAGGTGCCAAAGGGAAGAGAACAGAAGTGCTCATGCACTGACAGAGGGGGGCGTGATGGTCTTTTGAAGTGCGTGGGAAACTCATACCACGTAGTGGCATCCTGCACCCTTCTTAACCCTCACAGTGTGTAAGGGCAAGTTGGCCAAAATGGTGCGTTTCCCTGTCCATGGTGCACCTCCTCATCCTTGTGCATTACCCCCCTTTGCTTTGCCTGTGTGTTATTGTGTACTTCCACCCTTTTCTGAGCCTTTGTGACACTGTGTGCCTCCATGACACTGTGCCTCCACCACCTCCCAAGCCTTTGCATCATTTGTGCACCCCTACCACCTCCCAAGCGTTGCTTCACATCTTTCATATGTGTATGTGTACATCTACCTGTTCCTCCTTGCAACACATCACTGTCATCTCTTTTATTTGTGTTTGTGTACATCTGCCTGTTCATCTTTGCAGCACATCACTGGCAACATGGGCGTTGTAGCAGTGCTTCCAATGATTGCCTTTTTTGGGTTTGGGGTCCTGAATAAAGACGACTTCAACGGCTTTCTGTGGAACGTGGTCATGCTGGCCATGGGCGGGTCTGCCCTAGGGGAATCGGTGCGTGGTTGCTGGTGCTGCTTGTCCACACACGTTTAGATTTTAGTCCTAAGTGGCCATGGGTGGGTCTGTTCTAGGGAACTCGGTGCGGGGTTGTTTTTCCTTCTTTCTTTCTTCTGCGCTTGCAGCTAGTTATCGCTTACCAAGGTGGTTGGGTCCGCCTTGGGGCGTTGGTGCGTGGCTGCTGGCACCTCTTACCTGAAGTTTTTCTGCGCTCTCTCTGAGTGGCTGTAAGCAGATGGCTTGTATTGCTCCTGATGCTGATTGGGCAAATGAGTGTGTGGCTGTTGGCGCTGTGTTGTCGTTGGTGCCTCGAGTTATGATGCAGGCAGGTTTCTGTTAGGGGCCTGCAGGCAGACCACATATCTGCACCTCGTCAGTGCTGCTGAGTGGGTATAGCTCATCAGCTTGCTGCTCTAAAAAAACATTCCAATCCTGAGCCCAGCATGTACTTCATGCGCACTGTACATCAATGTCTACTGCCCTTTAAACGTTTGTCACACAAACATGACAAAAAGAAAAAAGCACACACCTACATACTGTAGATCACTCGCACATACAATATGTACGTCACTTGTACATGCATTATGTAGGTAACTTGTACATGCATGCATGTAGGTCACTTGTTCCTTGTTTTGCTCACTTACAAAATCACGCAGTCCCGTGTACATCTTTGGGTGTGCAGGTACGCAGCAGTGGCTTATTGACCAGCCTTGCGACCAGCATTAGTGAAGAGATCCATGGGATGGACTTGTGGTCCGTGGTTGCCATCTTCTGCGGCGTAGTGCTGGTGGGTTTGCGTGCATGCGTATACACGTGTGTGTACACGTATACGCACGTGTGTGAGCGCATGTGTATGCGCACTGTTGCTCCATGGATAGACCTTTGTGGAGTTCTAGGGAGGGAGTGTGCATGCGTGTATGTGTGTGTACTTTGTTTGTGTGTCCTCTCTGCACCAACATCAAGCAATGCAGTTGAGTACACTTGGAGTGATTGTTGCTCGTGCTGTGGGGAAAGAATGGAAAAAATTGCTGTCGTTACCAACTGTGAAGAAAGCGCTTTTGTTGTTTCCCTTTCGGACAGCCATTGTTTTATGTTCTTCCTTGATAACACTCGTAGCGATATTCACAGTCAGCAATGTTCCTTCACAGGTCAAACCTTGTGTGGCTGCGATATGAAGCCTACACCCTGAACCTTATGTGTGTGACACACCTTGTGCGTGTGTGTGTGCTTGTGGCCCCTGCCTCCTCGCCAAACGCTCGCAGGTGTTTGAGTGTGTGTGTGGGCATTCATCAATTACTGTGGCTGCCGCCATGCTCCGCAGGTGTGTGCAACGTTTATCAGTCACACTGTGGCCGCCATGGTCATTTTGCCTATCGTGCAATCCGTGGGAGAGGCGATGCCTGGGGATCCTCACCCCAAGCTGCTCGTGATGGCTGCTGGCCTTACATGCTCCGCGGCAATGGGCCTGCCGGTGGGTTTGGAGGCTTTGTCGGTTGTGGTCCAGGTGCAGGGGTTAGCCAGCTCTGCTGGCTTTGAGGCCCCTAGTATAATTATTTGTGGCAAATGTGCTACTTGAGGGCCGATCCAGCCCTCCTATTTTACGCTGGCATGTGCGTTGATTAGCCGCACGTTGTTTTTTGATGTGCTTTTTGTCGGCTGGTCGGTCTGCCTGTATGTATCCTTTTGCGAGAAAAATGGCTGATTTTTAAAAGCTAAAGGCTTCAAGCGTGTGATTGAGCAAGACATTTCCTGAACCTGCAGCCTTACAGCTACAAACATACACACCCATACACGCACACACAAACACACACATGCACACGCAAAAACAATGAGCCCTTCTCTCTTGCAATGCAGGTGAGTGGCTTCCCTAACATGAATGCCGTGGCCCTGGAGGACGGTACTGGGCAAACCTTCGTTGCGACAATGGACTTCTTAAAGGTATGAGATGCCGGCCAGGGTTTCCAAATAGGCTGAGCAGACAGGTGTTGTGTGCTGTGCTTCAACAGGGAGGTGGGACATTCAAATTTTGTTCTGTTGGTCAACTCAAAAGGTGATGCTGCTATGTCCTGCACCTTAACGGCTACAGAACATATGCATTAGACATGGCGCTGTTCCTCCTTGCTCGCTTTAATGTATGCAGCCACGCCCTGCATCCTGCATTGCATCCAATCATACAACTGCTTACACACGCCTTCTGTCATCCTGCACATAGGCTAAGCATTGCATGACACCCTTTTACTTGTTGGGTCTGTTTTTGTAAGGCGTTTATCTTGCCCAGAGGCATTTATAGCGATTGTCACAATGACACATGGTAGCAGCTTAAGCATGGATTACAAGAATGGGCTATTTGGCAATACACAATTTAACCTTACCTTACCTTATCTTGCCCTTGGTACATCGTGCAGCCATCCCAGGCCAAGTGCTTTGTACTCCCAACGCAATTAATGAACAAGACCTGTGTTCCCAATGCTCACAGGTGGGCGTGCCAAGCTCTGTTGCCGCCTACTTTGTGATTGTGACGGTTGGGTACGCACTCATGCAAGCTGTTGGATTTTGATGTGCTTTCCGTACCTGCGCCAGAGAGGGAAAGGAGAACACCCGATGGTTCTGGGACCCGTGAGACACTATGTCTGGTCAATTGATCTACTTATTTCACTTCTTTCATTGCCTATTTCCTGGCGAGTAGGGAAGCAAGTATTTGGTTGATTTGCATAACCTTGAGACACAAGGCATCACTCAGTCTTAACTTTTTGCACCCCAGTTTTTGTAGTCAATCAATGGCGCGATCTTTTAAAGCTTGTGTATTTTGTTGTGAGAAGGTCTCTCTCTCTCTCTCTCTCTCTCTCTCTCTTTGAGAATCCCTCCCCCCCTGACCTGACCGATATGTTTTACAGTTCAAGGGTAATCAAGTTTCAAATGAAAATGATTTTGCAAGGTTTACAAGATTCACAAGGAAAAAGGCCTTCAGTCAAGAGGTGTGACTGCTAGCCTGCTCATGCATTAAAGCAATTAGTTCGTGGAGGAAGAAATAAAGCTTGTTAGTGCTCTAGCTTAAGAAAGTAGAAACATTGTGGGCTCCTATTGGGGGAAACCTGCGGAGAGAAATCCCGTGGGGATTGGCGCAGCTGAAAAGAACTTGCTACTCTTCTTGCACATCATCAGTATCACACAGGTCTCAGGTGGGGGAGTTACTTTGATTCCATGTTGCTGTCTCAAAACGTAGGGTGTGAACACAAAGTCTGAAACGAGTTGTACTGCGAATGACATCGTGAGGCAGGTCAAGAAACATGTATTTGGGAAGGTTGTAAGGCGAATGAGTGACCAGAGCCCTTTTGATAGGAAGAACACACCATTGGTGATCAGTAGAGCGTTTGCTGTTGTGCTCTCTCGGATGAGTTTCAGAACGAGGTGTTCAGTCCTAAGTGTCTCTCCCTGAGGTCTACCACAAAACGGACGGCTGAGATCAATGGGTTCACAGTTTTGCAGCTTCTGTTTACGATTTTGTCAGACCATCCATGGCAGAAAGAATATGGGCTGATTAGCAATCATAAGATTGTGTACTCAGCTGCATGCCAGCATGTAAGACCTTTTTCATTGTGTAGCTGTTGGATTTAGTCAAAGAATTGTACAGCCGCATTGCCACGCGAAACCAATTGAACTGTAGGGGTTCCAATCCACACTCTCGCATGACACACCATGAAGGCGTGGTGTCTCTGACTCCCAACATCCTTTTCAACACTGCCAACAGCCATTTCTGAAGGGGACTGTCCATCTCTTTGCCTTGTTGCAAGTGAGGAGTGGCCCAAATTTGACTCGCATACATACCAGCAGGATTAGCGTATGTCTTGAGAAGCCATATGTACGCGTGTAGCTTGTTAGAAAGGTAATGTTTCTGAACAAACTCTGAACGTGCCTGCCGTAAATGGGCGAAGTGCTGCGTCAGCCGCGGTATTCAGATTGATTTGCTTGTCGCACACCATGCCCAAATATTTTAATGAGGGGAGCAGTACACCGTCAAAAAACAGAGGGGGCAGGTTTTCAGAGTTAGATTTGCCTCTGACTTCTGTGTGTTGACAGTGAGAGACTTCTTTCAGCGTAAACTCTCAGCTTGTTTAGCATGGTCTGCAAATTCTCATGAACATTGGAAGGGAGGGACAGGTAATCAGAAAACTACATGTTAAAACAGTAAAATCACCAATGAGCGCACCCTGCGCCCCATCAGTCACGCTGTCAATGCCGTTCAAGTAAATGGAAAACAGCAGGGGGGAGAGGGGGCACCCTTGTTTCACACCAAAAAACGGCTGAACCTTGCTCTTGTTTATTAAAAAAGTCTGTGGCTTATCACAACTGGTTTGCTCTGCCTGAGAGACCGGTTTCTGATGCACGTGCACCATTTGTCTTGCCGGAGTATTTGAAGATGGCTCTGAGCAAAAGTGTCATAAGGAACGTAGCTCGGTTCAGGATTCGAGGACATGGGTTGAAGTGTGAAACTGGTTTATATGGCAGGAGTCCGGACAGGAGTGCACGTGTTTGCAATTTGTGTGAAAACGGGGATTATTTTAAGGTGAGCAGCACGTCATTTTTTCATGTATCGGTTCTTGAGACAAGGAGATATGTGTGCAACAGTGTGAACAAGGCAGGTCAGTTGTTAGTTGATCTGGCTGCTGCTACGAGTATGGCTATTACGACTGGACGTGTCGTTGGAGATGATGGGCAACCA
>Ga0307968_1001088_pt1:0-12500 | contig 21595 bp, 28 predicted proteins | sample OrgLakmetagen650_FD_201834 | JGI IMG/M metagenome (GOLD analysis project Ga0307968, IMG submission 201834) | Saline water microbial communities from Organic Lake, Antarctica - #650 | ecosystem: Environmental > Aquatic > Non-marine Saline and Alkaline > Saline | place: Antarctica: Organic...
TAGGTGTAAGTGAGCAGAAGAAGATCGTGCGAGTGCAAAACTCCCACTACCTCACGCAGTCCGCCTAGATGGCGTGCACCTATGCACAATAAACGTATGGTGAATAGTTGAGCTAGGTGTAAGTGAGCAGAAGAAGATCGTGTGAGTGCAAAACTCCCACTACCTCACGCAGTCCGCCTAGATGGCGTGCATATATGCACAGCCAAAAAAAGGTGAGGAGTTAATTAAGGTGTAGGCAAGTGAGCAGAAGGAAGATATGCGAGGGCAAAAACCTCACGTGGTCAACATAATTGGTGTGCACAAACATGATTGGAATACTCTGCTGTAAAAGATAATACACGTAGGTATAGGTAGGTAGGTGTGTGTGTGTGTATGTGTGTGTGTGTGTGCATATGTGTGCATACCAATGTTTAAAACACCTTCTCTGTAACATTGGCTAAAACCACATTTATGAACTAAATTTCCTGCTAAAAAAATCCAGCATACATCATACACCTTGAACGTGGCGTTCTAGCCAACCCTTAACTTGGTAAAGTGTACGCGTGCAAAATCTTTTTTTGGATTAAAAGCGAGCAAGGAAAGAAGGTGTTTGAGTGTGTGTGTGTGTATGTGTGTGTGTGTGTGTGTATGTGTGTGTGTGTGAATATGTGGATCAAAAATGGGCAAGGAGAGAATTACGCATAGTATGGTGTGGCATATGCAGTATATATTATATATATATGGTTGGCCAGAACCGTGTACATGCACCGTATATGACCGTATATTTGGTGATTCCCCTACCAAACATACCGTACATACACCATATATATATGGTTATGGCCAACCCTACTTATTTAATTTGCAAGGGAGAGGGCATGGCATGCGCACGACGCGTTCCGAAAACCCGTGCCACAAGCACTTTGCATTAACTCCTGCGTAGTGCCAGAGGTCACCTCCCACCCTAAAATGGGTGCTAGCTAGCCTGAGGTGGGTACTGTGCTAGTCTGAAGTGGGTGCTAGCTAGCCTGAGGTGGGTGCTGTGCTAGTCTAAAGTGGGTGCTAGCTAGCCTGAGGTGTGTGCCGTGCTAGACAAGGACGCCTGCTTCAATAGCAATCCATTCTGCATTACGAGCAATCCTCCTGCTTTAACAGCAACCCATTCTGCATTAAGAGCAATCCTCTCTGCTTCAACAGCAATCCACTCTGCTTCAACAGCAATCCACTCTGCTTCAACAACAGTCCACTCTGCGTTAACAGCAATCCACTCTGCTTTGACAGCATTCCACTGTGCTTTGACAGCAATCCACTGTGCTTTAACAACAATCCACTCTGCTTCAACAATATCTACTGTGCGTCACAAAGTGCCTCTGCTTTAACAACAATCTACTGTGCTTAACAGCAATCTACTGTGCGTCGCGAAGCGCCTCTGCTTTAACAACAATCTACTGGGCTGTAACAACAATCCACTCTGCTTAACACCAATCTATTGTCCATCACAAAGCGCCTCTGCTTTAGCAACAATCTACTGTGCTTTAACAACAATCCACTCTGCTTAACACCAGTCTACTTTGCGTTAATGACAATCCTCTTTGCTCTAACACTTAGCTTAAACAGCAACCTCTGTGCGTCAGAAAGCGCCTCACTGGATCAGATGACCGCCGCTTAAATTAAGGAAATCAATCAAGAAAGCGCTCACTTGGTCAGAGGGCACCCACTTGGTCGGAGGAAACGAAAGCCCTAATTGAATCTCACGACCAGCACCTCATCAAAAGAGTCGCATTCATAAGAGAGCATTCACTTGGTCAGAAGGCACCCACTTGGTCGGAGGAAAAGAAAGCCCTAATTGAATCTCACAACCAGCACTTCATCAAACGAGACGCATTCATAAGAGAGCATTCACGTGGTCAGAGGGTACCCACTTGGTCGGAGGAAAAGAAAGCCTTAACTGAATCTCACGACCAGCACTTGATCAAAAGAGACACATTCATACAAAAGCATTCACTGATCAGAAGGCACCCACTTGGTCAGAGGAAAAGCGAGGGAAGTGGATGCGCTTGGCAGGAAAGGTTTTGGTGGAGCTCTGCCATGCGAAGCTGTCTTCAATGATGCCAGCGTGTTCTGAAATTAGAGGCGAGTTGTTGGACACATATTGTTTTCTGTGTGTGAGGTGTTGTGTGTGTTGTGTGTGTGTTTACTTTTAACTGTACCACACAAAGCTGGCTTTATGATTCCAGCACACTCTGAGGAAGAAGTGTTGAAGATGATTGGATGCATACGTTGCTCTTTGGACTTCATGATGCCAGCACAATCTGAGGTTGGAGTGCCGAGGATGATTGGATGCATACGTTGCTCTTTGCACTTCATGATGCCAGCACAATCTGAGGTTGGAGTGCCGAGGATGATTGGATGCATACGTTGCTCTTTGGACTGTGCCATGCAAACCATCCTTTGACATTGCAACCAATTTTTGGTGGAGGACTCACGGCACTTCGGGCCACTGTGTCTCCTTTTCCTTAATTGATGCAGGGAGTGTTTTGCTGCCTGCGTGGTTTTTTCTTTCTTTTCTTTCTGCCAGCATGCTCTCAATACAGGGTTAGGTTAGGGATCACATTTGTATGGTACGATGGCACCAAGACAAAGCTTCATTGGTACACGCGTTTTCGCATCAATAACGTGCACGGAATGATCTTTAAAATGCAGTGTGCAGAGCATCAGTAATGCCAGCATGCTTTGAATTAATAAAGGTTTGCATCAAAAAACTTGCACGGAATGATCTTCAAAATGCAGTGTGCAGAGCATCGGTAATGCCAGCATGCTTTGAATTATTAAAGGTTTGCACATCAAAAACTTGCACGGAATGTTCTATTGCGCTTGCATCGTGAGATGCATAGGGCTCTGTCATTATTACCAAGGAGAACACAACAACTCAGAGAAACTGGAGAAAATGGAGAAACGGGAGAAAACTAAAGACTACAATGTAAAAAAGAGGTGAGGGAGGGGGGGAGTATGCTAAAGAGAGAGTTGTGTTTTCCAAGGAATAAGAAGAATAGAGAAGGGAAGCAGAAACCGGAGAAACCCAGAAAGTGAGAACATCTCACTTTATGCTACACTTCAAGAACCTGAGTTCAGGTGTTTCACACTGAACTCATAAGATCTTCAAAATGCAGTGCGCAGAGCATCAGTAATGCCAGCATGCTTCGAATGAGAGGCTTGCATTAAACATGCTTGAACTCTGCACCATGCAAGCGTCAGTGATGGCAGCGTGCTTTGAATGAGAGGTTTGCATTAAACATGCTTGAACTCTGCACCATGCAAGCGTTAGTGATGGCAGCATGATGTTACACGAAAGGTCAAAGCACGTGAAAAGCTGCCTCTGACGTCTGTGGCTTTTTATTTTTTGCGTGTGGTCTAAATGACCAGACAGCGATGAACCACTGTATGCACAGAATAATGATCAGATGCTGCTGTATTTGACGTCTGCATTTTTTCTTATTGCGCAGTCAAAAATGACCAGACAGCAAGTCAACGCGAGACCTCAGATGCTGTTGTATTTAAGAGGACAAAAGGAATTTCTATGTCACCCTTCAAGTCGTGCTTAGTGCTAAGACAAGCACACGTACGTACACACACGCACATGCACACGGGCGCACACACACACACACACTTATGCTTTAACACACCTTCTAAGCTCCAAATCTTGACCATGCTGTCCATGCACACTTATGCTCCAACACACCTTCTAAGCTCCAAATCTTGACCATGCTGTCCATGCCTCCTGAAAGGAAGCGATGCTGGTTCCAAGGATGTGCACCTAAAGACAGGACCTCATTACTGTGACCCCCCTCCCCAGAAATGACTAGCACACAGCAGCACGTCTGGAGGTTCCACAGCCTATGGTGTGCATGTGTGTGGTTTTGTATGTGTGTGATTGTGTGTATGTGTGTGATTGTGTGTGAATGTATGTAATTGTGTGTGTATATGTGTGTGTGTGTATGTGTGTGTGTGTGTGTGTCGGAAACCCTGGCCAGCTTGCTACTTCATTTGACCCCCCTGGTAGCCTGTCTGTAACATGCATAAGTTGTGTGTGTGTGTGTGTGTGTGTTTGTGTGTGTGGATATGTACCAGTCACTGCCCAAATGGTACGGTATCTCGACAGCAAATTGTGGCTCCCTGCCTACGTCCAACCACTGCACATTGTTGGTTTTGATGAAGAGAAGCGCAGTGTACGTGCGTCAATAAAAAGGGGGGCAGTTGTGGCTCCCTGCCTACGTCCAGCCACTGCACAATGTTGGCTTTGATGAAGAGAAGCGCAGTGTACGTGCGTCAATAAAAAGGGGGGAAGTTGTGGCTCCCTGCCTACGTCCAACCACTGCACATTGTTGGTTTTGATGAAGAGAAGCACAGTGTACGTGCGTCAATAAAAGGGGGGCAGTGCACGCACTTTGTTAAACAGCATGTCACACAGCACTGACCCTGCTGGCCTGTCTGTAACATGCATACGTAATGTACAAGTCACTGCCCAACTGTTTAGAACCATATATATACGGTGAATATACGGTATTTTTGGCAGGGAAATCACCAAATATACGGTCATATATGGTGTATATATACGGTTCTGGCCAACCCTATGCATACGTGATGTACAAGTCACTGCCCAACTGTTAAGCAGCATAGCCAATTCTCATACCACTTCAGGCCAGGCTTTAATCCACCTAAATCCCTCTTATACTATTTCTGTGGTGGAGAGGAAAAGAACAACACAATCTCAACACGAAGATACATACACACACAATCTCAACACGAAGATACACACACACACACACACACACACACACACACACACACACACACACAAGATACACACACACAAGATACACACACACACAATCTCAACACGAAAACCTTCACAAAGATGCAAAAGGTGAACACAAAGTGGTGTAGTTGAAGTAAATAGGCAACACCTCTTCTAGTTTTGGCGTTCTGTAACATGCATAAGTAGGGTTGGCCAGAATCGTATATACACCGTATATGACCGTATATTTCGTAATTTTCCTGCCAAAATTACCGTATATACACCATATATATATGGTTCTGGCCAACCCTATGCATAAGTAATGTACAAATCACTGTCCAAATGGTACGGTGTCTCGACCGCTTCCAGCCTGTACATTTTCTTGTTAGCGTACACTCTGCTATTTTATTACAGTTGCAGTTTTGGTTTGGCGTTTGAGGTTTTACCTCGTTCTCATAGGTTGAGCAGCCATCCCAGGCTGAACGCCCAAATGCCCTCCAGAGGCATGTATAGCGATATAACGATGTAACTTTATCTTACCTAACCTTATAACTGCCTGTGCAGTTTTTAATCTTCTTTTGGCCGCGGCCCTTACGGTCTTACACTCTGTTCCTGATTTTCAGCTTAGCACTTTTTCGACTGATTCAATGCAATGTGCAGTTTTTATTCTTCTTTTGGCCGTGCCCTCAAAGAAGGCTGTCTTACACTCTGTTCATGATTTTCAGCTTCGCACTTTATCGACTGGTTCAATGTGCAGTTTTTAATCTTCTTTTGGCCGTGCCCTCACAGAAGGCTGTCTTACACTCTGTTCCTGAGTTTCAGCTTCGCACTTGATCGACTGGTTCAATGTGCAGCTTTTAATCTTCTTTTGGCCGCGGCCCTTACAGGAAGCGGTCTTACACTCTGTTCCTGAGTTTCAGCTTAGCACTTGATCGACCGGCTCAAATGTTCTACACACCTGATTGCCTCGTCTTTGGATGCCGTCAAAAAGAGGGAAGGCTGTCCGGCTCAAATGTTCTACACACCTGATTGCCTCGTCTTTGGATGCCGTCAAAAAGAGGGAAGGCTGTCCGGCCAGCAGCGCAATGTCGTTGATGCTGTTGCCATGCCCTGCAAACGTCTGCAGATCATGAAGTGCTTGCAGCTTTGGAGTCTACGCGCAAATTCCTGTGCGAATTCGTCTATGTCGTTGCATGCCTCTCAATATCTGAAGTTAAAAAAGCAAATGTCCATTAATTTTCCGGACTAATGCATGTCAATTGCGCACACACACACACGCACACACACACATACACACACACAAACACACACACAGCATGTCAATCGAGCAAATTAAGCCCCAGAAACACCCGAACCTTCAAGCATTGCTAATCGAGCTTCAAGGAGTCCTCTGCTTCTCTTTTACCAGTACCAGCAACACATGCTGATTTATCTATCCATCAAAAAAAATTACCTATCCATATACACTACACGCATGCATGCATGCACCTACCACCCCACCCCCACCCACCCACACAAACCCCGCATCCCACCCCACATCCTGCACCCTATCCCACCCCCACCCTGTACACATCTAGATTGGCCAGAACCATATATATATATATATACGGAATACATACAGTAGTTTCGGCAGGGAAATCACCAAATATTCGGTCATATACGGTGTATACATACGGTTCTGGCAAGCCCTATACATATCACATATCACGCACACACGCACCTACACATCCACACATCCACCCATCGCCACAAACCCCTCACCCCCACTCTACGCCCCACCCCCACAACCATGTCCATGATAGCATCCACTAACACAACTGGCTCTTCCAAACATTCCCAAGTACTCACACCTCCCAAGACACACACGCACTTACATGCACCAATGCCTGCTTGCTGCAATCCACCACACGGACGACTCCCTTCTGCCCTGTGCAACCAATCGGAAAAACTTGGGCAAAACATCGAGAAAAGCTTAATAGGATGAAGGAAAAGGACGGGATGAAACATTGCGTATCAAGGTACATGAAATGCACATGTCACGACAGTACATGATACTGTGAATGCTCTTGTCATGACAGCCGATTCTTCCAACCGGCATCACATTGAATGCACATGTCACGACATTACATTGAATGCACATGTCATGACAGCCGAATCTTCCAAGCGGCATCACATTCAATGCACATGTCACGTCAGTATATTGGATGCTCAAGTCAAGACAGTACATTGAATGCACATGTCATGTCAGTACATTGAATGCACATGTCATGACAGCCAAATCTTCCAAGTGGCATCATACTGAAAGCACATATCATGTCAGTACATTGAAAGCACATGTCATGACAGCCGATTCTTCCAAACCGCATCACATTCTATGCACATGTCATGACAGCCGATTCTTCCAAGCGGCATCAAATTGAAAGCACATGTCATGTCAATACATTGAATGCACATGTCATGACAGCCAAATTTTCCAAGCGGCATCGCATTGAATGCACATGTCATGACAGCCAATTCTAACGAACGGCATCGTGCACACACACACACACACACACACACACATCTGCCCCTCAACATTACTGTTACCATCACATCATCAGGCACACGGGAAACCCATGGTTTCCGCCACACCTTTTGACATGCCAGGGATTGGCACATTAAGTCACTGCTCCCACCCAAGGTCGTCATCAGGGGCGTTATACTAAAAGAACAAGGGAAAAACCACTCGCAGGCAGTGAAAAACCACTCCCCACATTAGGGGTGGTACACTACTCATCTCGTAAAAACAAAATAGGGTGGTGTACTTACAGAGAGTTCTACTTACAGGGTGGTGTACTTACAGGGAGTTATACTTACAGGGTGGTGTACTTACAGGGTGTTATACTTACAGGGTGGTATACTACTCATCTCGTGATAACAGGACCGACTCTCATTTCCATGACAACATGACGACAAGCCATGCGCTTACGACTGTAATTACACAGACACACACACACTCTCAATATACTGCAGACACGCACACTCTCAATACACTGCACGCACGCACACTCTTAATACACTGCACGCACACACACTCTGAATACACTGCACGCACACACACTCTCAATACACTGCACGCACGCACACTCTCAATACACTGCAGGTACACCAAGACAGCCGTGCTTTGTCCACTGTGATAACACACACACACACACACACACGCACACACACACACACGCACACACACACGCACACACAAGCACACACACACACACATGCACAGGAGCATTCACATCACGGCCTACCTGCCAGCAGCAGCCAAGGGTTTCCAGTTTCCTCATCGTGCGTCCATTTGCATGCAAAAAAGCGCTCTTCCTTCTGCACAAGCACACAGTCATGCATACAAACCTGTGGCATTTAGCGTTCACCTTTGACATTTAGCATTCACCTTCACATTTAGCGTGCACCTTTTTGCTGGCTGCGTCCAGCAAAAAAGCCCATCAGCCCTGTTGATCCAAACATGCATGGCTGCCGATTACCCCCTTTGAAAAACCCTTGAATATCCTGAAATCGTGCTCACACACTTACGCAAACGCGTCGATGTTCAACACAGACGCCGTATTCACTTACATCTGCATCCATATACACCTGCAGCTCTTCCATCTTGTGATTGGGGAGGCATTGGTACACAGTGGCCTGCGGTGACAAGAAAAAGTGTAGGGTTGGCCAGAAGTATGTATGTACGGTGTATAGTGTAGGTGACAAGGAAATGTGTAGGGTTGGCCAGAACCATGTATGTACGGTGTACAGTGTAGGTGACAAGGAAATGTGTAGGGTTGGCCAGAACCATATATGTTTGGTGTATATCGTAGGTGACAAGGAAATGTGTAGGGTTGGCCAGAACCATATATGTACGGTGTATAGTGTGGGTAGTACCTACTAGGTACGGTATTGTAGGTAAGTACGGTGTATTTGGCACAGGGAATTCACCAAATATACGGTGTGTATAGGTATACGATGTGTATATACACAGTCATGGTCAACCTTGAAACGCATGATGCTGCAACACATACGGATACGGTGTCCGAAGTGCACAGGACAAGCAGGACAAGATGGACTGCAAGTGATTCTGTTGTGGGCAGTTGCACAAAGCTCTCGTCAAAAGGTTCGGAAGCAGCCTTGAAAGCAGGAAATAAACAAAATGTGTGCAACAAGGGGCTCTTGGAGAGCAAAGCTGTTTTGCTTGAAGGTAGGGTTAGCCCAAACTGCATTCGCACCCCGTATATGACTAGGGTGGGCCAGAACCATACATTTTATACGTATATACGGTGTACATACGGTATTTTTAGCAGGGAAATCACCATACATACGGTCATATACGGTATGAATATACGGTTCTGGCCAACCCTATATATGACCGTGTACCTAGACAGGAAAATTTCTGCTAAAGACGCCATATACACATCGTTAGGGTTGGCCAGAACCAGAACCATATAAATACGGTGTGCATACGATATTTTTGACAGGGAAATCACCAAATATATGGTCATATTTGGTGCACATTTACGTAGACGGTTCTGGTCTACCCTACACACCGTAAATGTGTGAATATTTTGGTTAACCCACCTCAAGGGTACAAGGGTAACTAGTTCAGATGCGACATGATAACGATTAAACCGGCGTTCACGTGATACATACGTTTTTTACACAAAACCCGACATGGGTATTGCTGTTATGTGTCTACCTGTGGTATACTCCAACTCAGCTTTCTGTTTGGGGCGAAACCTTCACATGGCTTTCTTTTTATTTCCTTCTTAAAGACCCCCAAGGACGTTTACAGCCGCTCATTTTTTCTACCCTACTTTTGTACCACACTGGTTGCGCAGCAGGCTACCCTACTCTCAGCACGCCTTCGTACGGCTTCTATTTTTCGCCCACCTTCGTATGGCCTACTGACGCAAAAATGTCTGCGTGGTTGGGGTCCTCATTAAAGGATATGCAGTAAATGGGGGCCTTGTGATCCTCTTCAACTCTGCATGCGAGGACAACATTACACGTTATTTCGGTGCCGGTCAGTGATGAGTTGAGGAGCTTGATCGTGCAAGGGTGCAGCTTGAGCGTGCAAGGGTGCAGCTTGATCGTGCAAGGGAGCAGCTTGATTATGCAAGGGTACAGCTTGATCGTGCAAGGGAGCAGCTTGATTATGCAAGGGTGCAGCTTGATTGGGCAAGGGTACAGCTTGATCGTGCAAGGGCCTCCAAAAAATGAAATCTCACCTAGTAGCAACACAGTCAGGAATATATGCATCTGCGCCTTACTTTAAGCCACTAAAGCCACCCTACCATCAAGTGGTTAGAGGATTGGCAAGCAACGCGTTGGCTTGCCAATGGTGTTTAAGACCTCCGATTTATCGGACCTACCTCAACAAGGTGTCTTGAAACGAAGAACTTGGGAACCTCAAGAAACTCATTCAATTTCAGAGACCAAAATGGCACAAACAGGGCATTTGCAGAATAGAATCGTTCTTCACTACGCGTGAACATTTCATGCAAGATATGTACATTAGTCAGTACATTACATTCACTATGCGTGTACACGGTAGTCAGTACATTACATTCACTATGCGTGTACACGGTAAAGCGTTACTGTTATACAAACAGAATGCACCAACACGCGCTGCGTCCTTCCCCTAAGCCTAGCTAATCTTACTCACTGGCCCACAAACTTGAAGCGTGCGCGCTCGTCCATGTTGTTGCAGTGCGCTGTCAGGAGAGCACATGCACACAGAAATTAGCCCATTTCACTGTAGTCCGTTGATAGGTTTAGGTACACATGGCCTCCCCAAAGCTGTTGTCCTGCCATCAGCTCGCAGATCCTGACAGATTACAACAGACAAGTTGGTACTCGCTATTCTTAATAATCGTAGATTAAAACTCACATTAAATTTTTATATTTTTATAAATAATATTTGTTGTGCTTTCCACACAGTCCACGGGAAATGAAACAGGAAACAGGTCAAGACCCAGAACCTGTCTTCTGTGTGTGCTGGGCTTGCTTGGTAAACATACAAATTCCATTGGTTGGGGAGACGCCTGTCGCCTGTTCAGCTTTCCAGGTACACTCGCTTGTACGCGGAACTTTGCTCCTCCTAAAAGCACCTTGTATTTTTCATGGACTGGGTGTTACCAGCATGCCTTGATTACTGCAGTGACTGCGTGTTTCAAGCAAACACGTTGGCTTGCCAGTGGTGTGTAAGACCTCCGAAATGTACCTCAACACAGGATAACTGGTTTAAAGAGCATCACATCATTCAGCGCGCTATCTTTTCCACACGCCTAGTCTGCTCCTCAGGACGTTGCAGCCCACGACTGAATTCAGTAGACTTCTGTTATTCCACTCTCTCTCTTCTTCACTTTACAGAGCTATGAGTTTAAATAACCGTACCTCTACTTCTCCTCTGACTTAACTCGCTTCATCCATCCCGTCCTTGCACACAGTGTGGACACTGTGGCGCAGTTAATGAGTCGTACACAGCACAACAGGAGCGCCTTGCACGACGCCAAAACCAGCGCAGTCTTTGCGTACGAATCTGGAAAGCTGTTCTGAAGCTACAGGGGGCGACGGTGGTCTTTGTAGTGAGCGCATGTTCCGTATCTCTTCTTTGTAGATGGAGGGCTATTATTTTCAGTTTTCAGTTTGTGATAGCTTTAAATTTGGTTCTAGCTAGTAAAAATTCTCACATTGCAAGTTATGCCTGCTCTTTTCTCTATGTGAATCTACGCAAAGGCATGATAATCTTGTAATGCAATGGTTTGTTTTAAGTGCAAGGAGAACATCCTTCAGATGCTTAGCTTTCGTAAGGTAACCCCCCTTTATTTTTCCCTCCCTTTGCTTCCGCGTGCAAACTGATAAAAATGTCGTATTTTGATACAATATGGATGTGTGCCTTAATGTTGCGTGCAGGCTATGTCTTGCTCTGCTTCTTTCCTGCTCCCCCCCTACTGCCTGCCTACATATTTCTTTTACATGCATGCGTACACAGTTGGGCTTGATTGCTTCAATTGTGATACCTGGCGCTGTGTTCCTCATCCCCGCCCTGTGCACCAGCCCCACCGCGCTCGTGCTGGACCATGGTGCTGCCATGCTGCTGACCTTCCTGGTGGTGTTCAATTTCTTTGCGTGTGAGTGTGTGAGGGATGCCTGCAAGCACGGTTGACTGATCACGATTTCCGTATGTGTTAACCCCACGGCAAAGATTGCACTTTCCTGGTGGTGACAATTTCTTTGCGTGTGAGTGTGTGAGGGATGCCTTGCACACACACACACACACACACACACACACACACACACACACACACACACACACACACACATACACACACACGCGCATGAACATACACACACGGCACACAGCAGGTGTTTGAATGTTCCCTTGGTTTTTGCATTTCATTGCCGCCTTGTCTTGCCGGAAATTAATATCATTAGCTCGTATTCCTCTATTTTGTGGGCTTATTCAGGTGATACGCTCACGCACACAAGCAAGCATACGCATCAACACTGGGTTCACTCTTATGTCTTTCATGTAGGGTTGACCATAACCGTATATACACGCCGTAAATTTGACAAAATCCCTGCAAAAATGCCGTATATAAATTGTCCTTAATATACACTATACACTGTATAGATGTAAATCTGGTCAACCCTACTCGGTGCCTTGAAGAAAATAGAGGCGCTTTTGCCCACGTGCGAA
>Ga0307968_1001088_pt1:17500-21595 | contig 21595 bp, 28 predicted proteins | sample OrgLakmetagen650_FD_201834 | JGI IMG/M metagenome (GOLD analysis project Ga0307968, IMG submission 201834) | Saline water microbial communities from Organic Lake, Antarctica - #650 | ecosystem: Environmental > Aquatic > Non-marine Saline and Alkaline > Saline | place: Antarctica...
AAACATGCACACTCGCAAACACTCACGCACATCCATGCACGCATGCAAACTTGCACACATGCACAACACGTACAACACGTACACATGCACAACACGTACACACATGCACAACACGTACACACATATACAAACACGTACAAGCACATGCACACATGCAAACACGTACACACATATACAAACATGTTCAAAAACATAAGCACATGCACACACACATGCACACATGCAAACACGTACACACATATACAAACACACACAAACACATACAAGCACATGCACACATACACACGCATGCACACACGCAGGCACCTGCTGAGCAACACCTCGTCTGTGCGTGTGCCGAAACCATCTGTCAGCATCAGCAAGGCCAATCAGCCCATCACCGCGCAGTCACTGCTGCAGGGACAACCTACTCTGCGCAACCGCACACACTCTGACAGTACATCTGGCGTGACAGAGACAGGTCTATGTTATCTTTGTTTGTATATAAACGTTGTCAGGCCATCCCAATCTGCGCAACTAAACACATACACACACACACACACACACACACACACAGTGTCCACCTAGTCTGAAAAATCACGGTGCATATTGTTTGCGCTGAAGTGCTGTGTTAACAACAATGTGTGCAGCTTTATATTCCATGTGCATGTGCATGTGCGTAGGTGTGTATGTGTAGTTCTTGTGTGTGTGTCAGTGCGTGTTTTTGTGTATGCCTGTACGTGTGCATGCACGTGTGTGTGTTTGTGTGTGTGTGTGTGTGTGTGTGTGTGTGTGATCCTTTGTGTGATCTTCTGGAATCAACAACAAGCACTGTTCTGTGACCCCCACCCCCCAAACCCCAGAACTCAATCGTTCCTAAATCATATCGTATTCATTCAGTTGCTCTTCATTTGCCTCCCCCCTTCCCCTAAAGCATACGCACACACATACACACATATTCACACACATACACACATGCACACACAGGCTCTCCATACTTCACTGTCGCCATGGACGACCTAACGTTGGCTCTGGGCGGCCGTGGGTTCCAAGCCTGGCTGCTCCCACATTGGGGGCCTTGGGGAACCTTTGGAAACGCAAGGCTGCCTGCTTTGCCTGGCGCTGCAAAGAAACAACGTTGAGAAGCAATCAGTTGCGTTCAGTTGATGTCGCTTTGTTTAGTCTTGCTCAATAAGCTGGTGGACCTGATGGGTGGCCTGGCACTGCACACACACACACACACACACACACATACACACACACACACACACACATACGAACACAGTCTTGCTTAATAAGCTGGTGGACCTGATAGGTGACAAGCGCACTGCTCTCGCATGGACTGGCACTGTGCACTCGTACTTGTGTCTCACGGATAATGGAGTCTACTTTATCCCGAGCGGGAACAAAGCGGCGGTGACGACTGCGCAATTTCCTCTGTTCCTGCCTGCGTTTGTTTAGGGTACTATCATTTACAGCAGGACAAGTGCAGTCCTGTATGACATGTACTACAGCGTCTGCTTTATGCCGAGCGGGAACAAAGCGGCGGTGACGACTGCGCACCTTCCTCTATTCCTGCCTGTATCATAGGTGCCTTATTGTTTAGCAGGAAAGGAGCAGTGCTGTATCACATGGACAATAACATGCGTCTGCTTTGTCCCCGGCACGAGAGATGCATCAGTAGATCCGGTGCACAGTGCACCATTTTCCATGGATAGTAACATGCGTCTGCTTTGTCCCCGGCACACGAGAGATGCATCAGTAGATCCGGTGCACAGTGCACCATTTTCCTTTTCTTTCCTGTGGTTTGTCATGCCTAACCGGTGGCCGCGACAATTTGTGTGTAACCGGTAGCTGCGACAAATTGTCATGTCTAACCGATGGCGGCGACAAATTATCAAGTCTAACCGATGGCAGCAACAATTTGTGTGTGTAATCAATGGCAGCGACAAATTGTGTGGCATGTCGGTTGCTTTCAATTCAGGTCGTCTTGCGTAATCTTGTTCAACGACTGGAGGCGGCAATTGATTTGACGGGCTACTGAAAAAAAGAACGAAGAAACATAGAGAGGGTAATACAATCGGCATGGATGCAAACTCATTGTGTTTTGCGCTTGTAGGAACGGCATTTGTATGTTGGGTCACCGGCCTCTTTTACCTCTGTGAGGACACAAACAGACCATGATCATTGTCATGCCTAATCACTGGCATCAATACAAAAAGAGAAGGATGCAATAGTTGGCACTCAAGGTGGTGTTGATTGAAGCAAAGAACACTGCCTACAATGGACGCGTTAATACAACTCCACCTCTTAGATCTGGGACTAGGTACCTTAATGGTGAAACCTGGTAAAACAATGAATATCGAGCCTAGTGAGCATTCATTTTTTATTTATGTATCCCTTCTTGTTAATCCAAGAAAGGTGTGCTATACATACCAATAATACGTACTGTCATGGCAAATCCCTGTCACTGCAAAGTATAAGTCTCAGCACAACAATCTAAAACGTACAGCAAAGGTGTGAATATGGATGCTTTCGCTAACAACCCCCCTGATCATTTTAAGTAGTCTATACCTTGCCTTTGGTGGTGAAGGGTATTAGGCGCATTTGCGAACAAAAGTCACAAAGAAACCATCAGGCCAGAAAAGGCTACCAGCATCGGCAATTGCAGTAATCTTTCTCTTTCCTTGTGATGATTGATACTGGTGATGATGGCGTATTACATAGGTCAAGGGGAAATAGCAAACTCCCTACTACGAAGTTGAAACGAACTGGAAGTTGATAGATGAAAAGGAAGCAAGAGAGGCAGGCTGTAAGCGATAACAGAAAGTAGGGGGGACAACCAGGGTGATGAGAAGAAGGGCAAAACGTACACGGGAATGAAAAAAGAAAGGAAAGCCTGCCTGCGCCCTTTGATGCCCACGTAATAAGAACAAGGTTTAGGAAGAAAGGGCTAGTAAAGAGGAAAAGGGCAACGGGCCGATCTAGCTGCTATACCACCGCGAGGCACTCACCATAAAAAACTAGGGAAGCTAAGAGTTAGCCAGGATCAAAGCAACCAAGCCATTGCGATGACTGCTGCGCCAAAACCAACTCCAACACAATCCAATAAAAGGAGAGATTTCCCCTACATACAACGCAGCTGCACCAACACGTCACTCTCAACATTACGAGCCCATACTAGAGAGACACGAAAGGAGTACAGTGAGCTAAAGGTTGAGATAACAACAGTCGGGTTGTTCTACAAGGGGCCGAGAGCAAGGGGAAGCAGGCCAACCTATACCTAGAACAATGGGGTAGACATGCTAGGGAGGGAACTGCAGTGAAACAGCTAAAGAGCTGATACTTTGAATTGTGTGAAAATCAAATTTTGTCTGAATGTCTCTTGGTTGAGTGTATGGAGTTGTAGTATGAAGACCTCAGCAAAACTCGGCGTGACATCCACCTCGTCGAGATCAAGTGTTGTGATGACACCAGACCTCAGATTCAGCTGAACGCCGCAAAGGAACAGCACGAAGATCTCTGCAACATCCTCTAAGGGGCCTCCGTTACTCTCCACGTCATCTTTTTGGGTATGGGTGGCACCATCTATCACACTGTGAAGCCTTTCAAGGAACTGGGTCTTGATTCTCAAAAAGTTAAGAAGCTTGCCTTCAAGCTCAAAATGTGCACTCTGTGAACTTTGCTGCTAAACTTGTCCATACCAGACGTGCCCTTTCCAGTACTGTTATCAACTCTCATCAGGAGCCGATTTCAGGCCAAGCCTGCAACACTCATGATCCCCATTGATTTTTCCTTTCCTTTTCGCGGTGGAGGAGCTTTACGGTACTCGGTACCAAAGTGGCTCCTTTTTCTTAATTAAGGTGGGGAGTGGCTTTCACTGCCTGCGTAGTTTTTTTTATTTTTTCTCTTTCTTGTACAACCATCCGTTGAGCAGAAGCTTTTCTTGAAACATTAGCAGATCTGCTTTGGTAAGTAGTTGCTGAAACGGCATCAGTATGATTTCTCTCCAAATTCGCTCTACTGTAAGCTCTTTTTGTTGCTCTAGTTTTTTTTAACAGTCCTGGCACCAAAGTGGCTTCCGTTTCCCGCGTTCATGTGTGTGTGTGTGTGTGT
>Ga0307968_1001090_pt1 | contig 21581 bp, 17 predicted proteins | sample OrgLakmetagen650_FD_201834 | JGI IMG/M metagenome (GOLD analysis project Ga0307968, IMG submission 201834) | Saline water microbial communities from Organic Lake, Antarctica - #650 | ecosystem: Environmental > Aquatic > Non-marine Saline and Alkaline > Saline | place: Antarctica: Organic Lake...
GTGTGTGTGTGTGTGTGTGTGTGTGTGTGTGTGTGTGTCTGTGTGTGTGTGTGTGTGTGTGTGTGTGTGTGTGTGTGTGTGTGTGTGTGTGTGTGTGCGCGCGTGTGTGCGTGTGTATGTGTGTCTGACCATGACTTTTGGTTAGCAGTGTGCGTGGTGTGTCCTTGGATGTCATATTCAAATTGGCTGTGCAAAGTCAAAATGAAAATTTTTAAATTGCCTCCACCAAAAACAAATCCTGCCTCAAGGTAAGCAAACAACAACAAGTGGCACACATACGCACACACACATACGCACAAACACACACATACACACACACGCGCGCGCGCACACACACACACACACACACACACACACACACACTCACACACACACACACACACACAAACACACACACACACTCACACACACTCACACATACGCATGCACACGCATGAAAGCTCATAAGCACGTATCAACTTTGAGTAGCATATCGTTTAGGTTCTCTCATTCCTTGCTTTGCCAGATTTTGTGTGTGTGTGTGTCGTGTGCGCATGTGTGTGTGCAGGACATCCCTACAGCAATCAGCGCATGAGCTCAGAGGAATTGAGCGAGGAGTTGGAGGCCTTGAAATGGACCTACAGTGCAGAGGACCTGACAGTGTGCATGGCAGATGGGGGAGGGAGCTGCAACCTTCCGCACACCATCCTTATCAAGGTGGAGCGAACACGGTCAACCTTAAGACCATCTTGTCAGGCATTTGCTTTGAAACTTTCACTGCTGCTGTCAGTGGGCAGTAGGCAGGGCCTTTCACGTCAGGGTGCTGGTGAATCAGTATAAGGAGTGGTAGGAGTGGTAGGGGGGCCTGGGCTAGTGCTCACGTCGAACACCACTTTTTCAACAGGCATCTCTGTTATCAGTCACGTGAAAACTGCTATCATACATATACATTGCGCACATGCAAACACAAATACACGCATACACTTCCCTCCCAGCTGTACCCCAACACGGCCGAATGCGAGGAGCAGCGTTTTGTGGAGGCGTTGCTTTCGTTTACAGGTATACTCATGATCCCAAACTGCTGCGTATACGTGAGAACGCGCTCACGTAGAACCGCACTTTTTTAACTGACTGCTCCTTCTGCCTTACATACTGTAACCTTGTGTTCTGCAGCATTGCGTACTTTCTGCAGTTATGCGGATGATTTGTCTGTAGCAGTGTAGCTAAGGATTAAGGATACTGGAACCTGGGTCATATGCTGCACTGGAGCATAGTTCAGACATTTGGATTTTAACTCTTCCTTCATAAAGGAACAACGGGCACCATGCCTTGAACTCCGATGTTTGATGCTAGGACTGCCATAAGGTTATAAGAGCAGAGGCTGACCAAAGGGCGTTTGTCTGTTGAGATCAGATGAGACGGCAAACATTCTCATCCGTTGCGCCCCTGATTGAATTGACAAACAGACAATTAGGTGGGCAGAGCGACTGCCGCAGCCCTAAACTTTGGACAGACCAACGGCCCTCATCATCGCTTGACCACCCTTTTTTACTTCTCTAACGCAGACAATTAATACATGGTAATGCAGTGCATGGTGCAAGATTTCCCTTGATGCGCATGCTCATGAACCAGTCAAAGCATCTGCAAGTTGGCTCTCACAAGCCCCCACTCCCACGCAGCCCTGAGCTTGATCAACACGGACCTGAGCAAGCAATCCTACACAATACCCCAAACTGGCGCACGCAGACTTCTGTAGCTCATACCCAGCGGTACCGCCAAAGCTGGCGCTGCGTGATGCCCGAGGGCTGGGGGATGATCGGCAGGCACAGCTTAAGGTAGAGAAGTTTTGCAGACAATGCTGATAGCTGATAGTGGCAACCAGTGTGCATCAGGAGGGACGTGTGCGTGTATACACGCTCATTGTGAGCAACTCCATAGATTTATCCTAGGCTATTCAAGTGGCGCAGGATAGCAAAGCTCCGATTGATTGCTCACACTTGTCGGAGTCCCACCAAAGACATGTACTACGGAAGACGACGTGTTGTGCTGAGTGTGTATGTGAGCGTACGCAACTCTTACACAAAATATATCATGCAGCTTGCTTGATTTGCTAATTGACAGCCAATGCTTTCTTGAAGGACACATGCTAGAGGTAAAGAAGCTGAGGACGCCCTTAACTTGCAGTAGAGTATCAAGCGCAATATTCGATTTTTCTATCAAGACTCTGATTCTGATGAACCGTAGAATAGAAAGACATAATAGCGCTACCACTGAAGGTTGCTTACTTTAATTTTGTGAGCAAACCTCGGGACTGTCCTGCAGCAGGAAGCCTATGCATTCATCATTATCTCAATCTTAGGTCGGAGTTGACTAAATCGGATTTGTTTTGCAAAAATAAAGGGAAGCGATCTTGCAGAGCGCAAAGCTACTGAACGCAGTACGTGATATGTGTACGGGCATCTTTGTTCGGCTTCCACAATCTCGATTGGCTTTCAGACACACTGGGTGCGGCTTCTAAACACGATCTCATCTCACAGCACACTTTGACTTGAATTTAAAGACTTGAGCTTCCTAATTGGCAGCATAGGCCTCTCACCCGCGGCAATAAGAAACCGACACGGATCTCACAGATACCTTTTTTTGCGACACACAGGACCTCCTTCTCCAAGAAATGGGCACCCTCCTTGGCAACATGATGATTGGCCAGCTCGTCGAGGTGGCTCGTGACTGGCTTACGGCACAGAACTATCCAGGTCCGTATGTGAAACGATTGAAAGCGTTACTAAATCATTAATGCTGTACATAAAGAATATCACCGCCCCTAACTAACGTTTTGGGGGGGGCGGTGATCAAAATTGAAATTAATTCTTGAAAAAATAATGTTTTTGCAAGGGGGGCAGTGAGTACATGTGCGTATGGTAAACAAGTTAGTGCAAAATTGTACGGTTGGTTATAGAACACGGCTGCAGGTTGCCAGCACAACAGCTTCCTGATGTACATCTACCAACTGCCGCGCATGCAGAGGATAACTGCTGCATGTGCTTGGAAGGCATGACCACCTCCGCGCCAGCTCTGCAGCAGCAGCAGCAGCAGCAGGACAACATTGTTGTGGAGCACCACTTGTTGGTCAAGCTCCCTGAGTGCTACCACGCATTTCACAAGTGAGTGCCCAAAATGAGCATGTTTTTTGGCTCATGTGTGACCCAATTAGCAGGCTCCAATTTTCTTTATGAAAATGTGGAGCTTGCCAACTGAGCCGCATGCCAAACTTGCTGCAGCCTGCACCCCATTTTTCACTGGTTGCCTGTATCAGATCACCCATTGACCCGAACCTACTTTTGAGTGTTGCTGAAGAGTATAGAGTTTTATTTATCATTGCAAAAGAAGGATATTGAGGATTGGTAGGATTTAGCTCTCAATTGGTTATCTGGGACCAAATGTTCAAAATCCCTGCCAATAATCAGGCCATGATGCCACAAGGCCCAACGGATAACCCTTAGACCCCGAACTTCTGAATATATGTACTTATATGTACAGAGTAATGTGTGTGCACTGAAAAGAGCGCATTGGGAAGGCTGCCAGTTGCCTCCATCTGCTAATTTGAAGCGCCAATTTGGTGGTTTGTCGGGATGGCCGATTAGTTTCACTCAACAGCTCATGTGCTACTGCCAGCAATAAGGAGAAAATAAAGGGCCACGACTACTTGACAAGTGTGCTTACCGCTGCAACCATTGCACGCAGGGACTGCTTCATAAACTACTGGGCATGGCGGCAAAATTCCTTGATTCAGAAAGAAAAGGACATCGTGGCACAGATTGGCGTGTCTGCACCAGAATCAATCCTTGCCGTGAGTCTATATCCGCATTGCATATTCTGCTGCCAACCAGGGTTGCACAATATGTGCTACAAGCGCTCGTAGTGTAGCATATGCTTGCTACGCTACACTACACCGCTACGCTACGGCTACGAGGTGCGCAAACTTCGAACAGCGTCAATCAAACTTCCAATACTTCAAAACAGTTCATTATTAAAACATACTTCATAATTAATTTTAAAGCAAAGGAGAGGTTTTGGCTCATTTGCAGATGTGGCTACTGTGAAAATGGGTAGTCAGAGGCAGTACTGCATATTTCCTACATACAACAGACCTTCGTAGCGTAGCCGTAGCGTAGCGGTGTATGTGCAACCCTGCTGCCAACAAAACACTGCCCTATAGATTGCTACCAAACCTAACAACATGTGCCTGAAAGCCTCTTCTCGTCCTGACGCTATCCTATATTTGAAGAGTATGTTAATCCCGATCACATCGCACTCTGCATCCAAAGCAACCCTGGTAAGCAGGGGTTGTTCAGTTCAAGGTACGGCCAAAAGTTTGGGTTTGCAAACTTTCACGCATTTTAAGAATTTGAAAAGTGCCTTTCGGAGTTCAGTTGAAGTTCGACGAACTTTTAAGAATTTGTCAAGCTTTACAGCATGCGTCTGTCAAAATTGCAAGACACAGCAGCCCCCCCCAGTTCAGTCCCACTCTTCCCTTGCAGTAAAAGTAACATGTTCAATGATTTATATATGGAATATGATCTGTAATCTGTATCAGGTCAGGAAGTTTCCTTTGTTTACGGGCCGATCTTGTCACACATCTCTGAATTGCTAAGGATTTGTACAACACGGCACTTGAAGGTTCTCCTTTTTCTGCTCTACAATGATGACATGGTCCCATTCTTACCCCTTTATATCCCCTGGAATTAATTATAATCTTACACAACTAGTTGAGAAGATTTAAAGGTGGAGGGAGGAGCCCAAGGGCCCGTTTCCCAAAATCGCAGATTGAACCCTTCAAACAGTTCGAGGATTCTAGAACTTTCATGAACTTTATCGAACCCTTGCTCCCAAAAAACGAACTGAACTACGCTGCTAGTAAGTAGTGAGGCTCTTCACACACCTACTAGCATGCGCGTTAGAGCGTGTGCGCACATATACCTACACGCACCTGCACACCCCTACACGCAAACACACGCATACACACGCCATTACTCTCACATACACAAGTATATGTTTTGCACTCAAACGAATTCTTACGGCAAGCAGCTTGTCCAAGCCCTTAATGCCCAGGTCGGGATTGATTGTCTGAGCGTGCTGAAATTGTGGTGGTAATGTTGAGCTACAAATCAAGAGTGGGTTGTTTTGAAAGAAAATGCATGGTTCATGTATACTGGCAGCATAGCTTGATCAATATAGAAGTTTATTGCACAAGCGGTAAGAGTGTGTTGTAGACTAAAGGAGGGGTGTCTGTAGCCGCTGTCTAGCACAAAACCACCCCTGCCAGCGCACTTAAGCCTGTGTGTTCCAAGGATCTGACCTGACCACGGCATACAAGGCAGCTGCAAATTTGGCCTAGCTTGAAGCTAACGATTTAAAATCTGCACCATCATCCAGCAATTTTTGGAAAGATATTGTTGTTGCTGCTACCTTTGTTCTAGGACCAACTCCCTGCCAAAGAGGATTCAAGCAAGCAAGAAGGACAAGGCCTACTTTCTATCTTCTCCTTTGTTTGCCCGGTGTGCCGTGCCCCTGCACCCCTGTCAAGCCTGAGCCATATACAACAGGTGAGCTTTCTAGAGCAAGGAAAAACAGCAGACACTGTTATGCATCGCCAGTGTATCTCGCTCCAGCAGTACAGGCTTCAAGCTTGCGCCCTATCCAATGCAAGTCTGGGAGCACACTAACTATTTTGTGTCCTATGCTCTCAGCCTCTATTTATATATTGTAGATCCTCGATCACTTTATGACACCAAAAAATTTAAATTAATTTACTTTCATTTTGGGGTCTGGGGATTATTTTTGAGATCAAAGGGACTTTGTCAGGGTCCTCCCCCCCCGACTGGCAATCATTTTGTGAATTCGAAAGCCCCACACTGTTGGCTACTGCTGTTGCTCCTGCTGCTGCCCCTGCTGCTGCTGCTGCTGCTGTGCAGGCTGCTGGGTCATTGGCTGCATGGGGAGAACGACAGCTGTGAATGCAAGCACGTGTGCTTCCCTCAATCAGAGAAGCAACCTTCTCTTACTCACTTGCCATCTTCACTCACTCTGTGAGGATGCCCCAGTAGAAGGGCCTGAATGGGCTGTGGGAGGAGGAGGCTTGTTCCTGGAGCAGCATGCATGGGTGCCCCACAGGCCTCTTCACAGCCGCGCCCCTAGCCTTTGCCTATGCCTCTGCCAGCTCCCTGAGCTGCCTCTCCCTCTGCAGTTTCTCATGGCCCCTCTGCTTAGCAGCCCCTCAGCAGGGGATTGGGGCTTCGAGGACAGGGCCAGGGGGTTCAAATCGGCACACTGGGAGGCCATTTTTAAAAGTGCCCTTACAATAAATAATTGTTTGCCTTTGAATCCAGTTCGGAGAGGGCTCCGAGAATTATTAAAAATAGTGGAGCTGCGCTTGGGGAACCCTAGGTCCATTCAATTTACTTAGCTTTTTCTGGCGCTGTGGGGTCTCTAGGAACTGGTCAGAGACCTTGGATTCATAGCCCATACATGCTTAAGCTGGTGCCATAACCTCGTCGTGGCAGCCAAAGGTCTGCGATAAGAAAAGGATTTCTTGCCCTTCATTGAATCCCAAATGGCATGGTCTCCTATGCCTATGCCTGACAATTCTGCCCTAAGCAGAGTTGTGTGCACCTTCCTGGAACTAGGTTCCTGCTCATCCCAGCTAGCCTTGCGTGTGCAAATGAATGAGCTGCGTGTCTCCCAATGCTGGTGCTCAATGCATACCTGCATCCTCAAGATTCTCAAGATCCTGTGTTTGACCTGATGCGTGTGTGCCCACTGTCATGCATGCAAAGAAAGTGCAAACCAAGTAAGATGGCTGGTGCAGGCCTGTTGCAACTCGCCCTGTGCCTGTAGTAGGACGGCTCTACGGGGGCTGAGACTCTGCAACTTAGAGTCTCTCTGCAATTCTTCAACCCGGGTTGTGCCCTCTCTGCGCGACGCGTCATCACAACAGCAAGTGGCCGGAATGCAATTGTGCTCCAGCGATATTAAGTTGAACTTCCTACTCATCGCGAACATGCAAAAACATGACCCCGCTCGGGTACCAGGCTTGCATTTCGCGGCATCGCCATTTGAGATGGTAAGGCCCAGTACGTCTTAAACTTAAATCTTCTTTCCAGCTGTATCAATTTTTATATCGAGGAGCTCAAGAAAAAAGGTCCGGATTTGCAACCAGGGCATCGTCCGACAATCAGAAAGCACCATCCTTCTCAGCATGAGCTTCTCACTCGATTTGGCTCAAAAGTTTCTGGAGAAAGGTCCAGATTTCTAAGCTATGAGACTCTCAGTTTCTCTAGCAATCCATAAGCCCTAGACACTTTGTGTCCTAGGTTTTTCAAAATTCGTTTTTGGCCAAATAATTATTTCATTTCCCAAGTGATCGAGGATCTACAGTACCATATTCTACTGTGCTCAGCAGAGCAACACGTGCTCAACAAACAACACGTGCTCAGCAGAATTTTTAAGTTGCTGGAGTTTGTTTTGGGGGACGCTAAATTGAAGAATACAGCCAACAAAGACAGCTGAAAAAGAACAGCTCTTTGCCGCAGGCAATGTGCAGAAGAGGCAGCAATGGCGGTCTGTACTTGGCCGGTCCAAAGCGGCTGAATGGGGGAGCTAGATCTTAATTTGCTTTCCCCGATGCTCAGCAGCAGCAGCTGTTGTAAGTTGTAAGTCACTTCAAGTTTACATCTGATCCAAAAGTTGATCTTTCTAAACTTCTGCAAATCAACAGAGCTTAGAGCTGAAAGTGACACCTTAGACCTTGACACCCTGATCCGCCTTCATCAGAAGCACTTGTTGCATGTTACACCAATCCATGCACTGCTCTGGCTAACCATCCGCAGGAACTCTTTGACGCGCTCCGTGCTCTTTTTGTACATCCAAAGCCCCACAGAGCTGGTGATGCTCGAGCGGTCAATCCAGGAGCTCGAGTCCACAACCTCACAGGTGTTCCAGTAACGCTTGCACCGATAGGCATCGATCAAGCAGCGGTGGCTCAAACACAGGTAGATGTCAACAGGTGGTGTTTGTGCATGTGTGTGTATATGCACATGTGCGTGTGAATGTGCGTGTGTGTATGTGTTGTGAGTGTGTGTGCATGAGTGTGTGCCTCTAGCATTGGGAATGATTTAGGCAATGTAAAGCTGGTATTGGTTACAATGCACGCTTATTATTATGGTTTGGCTATGCTACATTCAATTCAAGGCCGTGTGCTAATTCCTAACGCACACATACACTTTCTCAGATACACACAACACAGACACATACTTATTGACTTAAAAACCCTTACATACATGCACGCACATGCGGATGCCTGTGCACACACAAATTCGTGCATGCATGCAAACGGGAACACACCAATTATTTCACTCCGGCATCTTAAATGCTCACGCCCAGGCCTTGCACCGCCGTGTGTTTGAGAGGCAACGTGCAGCCGGAGGAATCATATCTGAGACAGGTGTGTTGTTGGTGTGTACCAAGTATCAAGCCTCTGTGTGTGTGTGTGTGTGTGTTCCTGTGTGTGTGCGCGTGGGTGTATCGTGCGCCTGTGTGTGTATTCCTGTGTGTGTGCATGTGTGCGTCTGTGTGTTCCTGTATGCGTGTCTTCCTGTGTCTGTGTGTGTGTGTCGTCGGTTGTGCATGGTTATGCACTCGTGATTACAAACGCACTTCCATCGTCAGACGCGAATGCATGGTAAGGACCCCTAAACTGTCCACTCCGGCACCTCCCATTCACCCTAGGTCATGTTTTCAACTCCCAGGATTGTGTGTGTGGTATGTTTTGGCTAGTTTGTCATCAATTTGCAAGGTCTGCACTCAGCTTGCACCTCAGGAGATCAAACCACCATTGCCTGAATCAGCACATATTTAGGAGTGTTAGGGTTGCCCGTTTTTGACAGTTTTAAAGCTTTGCAGAGTACGCATTGTAAAGTCACAAGTCACGGACTGCACACGGTTGCTCGTGCTCACGTAGAACCGCACTATTTCAACAGGCACATGGCATAATGCCTTTGCACGGGGGCCTGTTGTTGTGTGCAGGTCCTGCCTCTTACTCTATTTCCAGCACCCACCATGCACCAGGCCAGACGAGCAATGGGGTTGCTGCACGTGGCGGGGTAACAGCAGGGTTAAACGCGCTACCTTCCTCTACCAATGGTGTCAACCAGAATGGTGACAGCCAGGCATCGCAATTGCAGGAGAACTTGGATGGGGGGGAGATCTTACAGGGGAGATCATGCAGCGGAGGCAGAAGAGGCAGGAGGTCGCCAGGGGGGCAGCAGCAGCACCAGCAGCAGTACCAGCAGGTCTGTGACAATGGATCACATACTAGTAGATTGGAGGGGGGACGAGGGCAGAGCCATTACAGTCATCAGAGGAGAGGGTACCAGCCTCAGGAAAAGGGAGGACGAGTTGTTGAAATACTAGCTGCTGAAAGAAAGCCATCAAGTAACAGTCGAGGAGGAAGGAAAGGCGGGGGTAGAGGGCGTGGGAGGGAGGCTTCATTAGCATGCGACTAACCAGTTGCTTGGTGTAACGATACAGTACATGTAGGAAAACATTTCTAATCGTGCATCAAGTATGCCTTTTACAACGCGCTGCTACACTTGGCCTCCATGGACTCGGAGGTGCAGAAATGGGACTGGTTGCCGCCTTGTACAGCAACACTTGTGAGCTGTTTTCGGGATGACACAAAACAATGTAAAAGACGGCTAGATCAGGTAAGCTTGGAAAAAGCCTGTAAGCACGCCTAGCCAAGAAAAGAGAAATGTCCTCGAGAAACAAGGGTAGAAAGTACCAAGCTGGAGAAGAAAGGAGAGGTCGCAACTGAGGACTTATTGCCAGAAAGGAGAGAACTAGAAGATGGCAATGCTTGAGAAGTTTCAGATCAAACCACCTGACCAAGCGTCTAAGATCATGTTCAAGGAGGCAAAGAAAAGAGAAGACGCAGCCTAAAGGGACCACAGCCATATCGTCGCAGTTTGTGTCCCGTTTTATGTTCTTCCCACCTTTGCAGCCTTCCTTGTTATGAAAATGTGTGCAATTAAAACAAACAAACAAACAGACATAATTTGGGGCGTTTCCAAGGACCGCTCGTTCGACGAAGAAGTTGTAATCCGGTCAATTGAGGTGATTTGCCGTTTGTCTTCCCCCTCTTGATGATCTGAATTCCCAATATCCTCAATTACAAATTTAGATCATTTTACGTAATCTTCAGCGGGGGAAGGTGTGGCGGCACAAACGGGCGATGAGGACCTCCCTATGAGTCAGGGGTAATCTCAGTACAAAGTATGCAGCAGTGAGGCATTGCCTGACCATATTAGCCATTCATTTTTGTGACTTCTTCTTCTTTCTCTCCACAACAGCATTCACACTGTTCTCTGGTATTGGCTGTGTGCAGAAACCAATGGCAGAAAATGGTTCAGGCATTTGAGGCGGAGAGAATGACCCCTTTTGAAAGTGCGTACGGTTTGGTGGATGGCATAAACATATCCAGCAGAGCAGCGTTTCAAGTGTTAGTCACTCTTTGAAGCGAATTTTAACTATGCATGAGTTGCAAGATGCACACACACACACACACACACATGCACACACACACACACACACACACACACACACACACATTCACACACACACACACACACGTGCGTGCGTGCACGTACACTCACTTACACACACACACATACACACACACGTGCACGTACACACACACTCGCACACACACAATAACACACACACATTCACACGTACACACACGCACACAAAAATGCTGCAGAGAACTTGAGCCGGCAACGCAGCATTGCAGATGTATTGGACCTGTGTGCGCCTCCTTTCCCACATCAAGCCCTCAATGACACAGCCCTCCCTGCCAGAGCTTCCCTACCCACATCAGCACAGAGGACTGACCGATTCCAGACTAGAACGAGTATCAACGATGGGCTGGCTTCTACCAACAGTGAAGGTGAGTCTGTGGGAGCAGGCAAGAATGTGCCTCAAAACAAAGTTGCTGTGGGGATGCAAGTTGTAGAGTCCTACATCCGTCCCCCCCACACACAAACGCACGCACACATACACACACACAAACACACACATATGCACATATGCCCACACGCACATACACACACACACTTTGACACGCATACATACACGCACACATACACGCAACGCTGACGTGTTTTCCCCTCGTACCAATCCTCCACCTTTTCCCTCCCCCCCCTGCTTACCCCACCAGGTTTGGACCCCCAGCTCTTACTCCCCGAAAGCAAGAGCCTCCTTAGCAAACTCAGCGCTCTGCACAAACACCAGCAGCGCGAGCAACGAGGCCTGGGAAGGGGGCCTCAAATGTCAGAGCCCGAGATGCGTGATGTAGTTGCTCGCGCACATGGCGCACTGTCCCCCACGAATCGAGAGTCTTACCTCCAGCAGCAGCTGTCTCATCTTCAGCAACACCAGCACCAGCACCAGCACCAGCACCTCCAACACCTTCGCCAGCTGCAGCAGCCCTCCCTCTCCGATCCTTGCCTTCCACACCAGCAGCAGGAGCAACTCCCCCCGTCTCGTCATCATCAACACCACCACCAGCCCTTCCTTTCTCAGGAGCACCCCTCAAACGCAGCTACTCCCAGTACACAGCAGCTGTCCAGCCCTGCGCCCACACTAGGAAAGCCCTTCTTACTTCCCGTGCCCCCGGCCACTCACACCCTCCTTTTGGAGGCCTTACGCAGGGGACAGACCCCACCCACGCACAACCGTCCCCCCTCCTCAGTACTGGGCTCAGTCCTTCAATCCACCCCCCTTAGCACGCCCCGTGATTCAGTGACTCAGCACACACCTGACAAAACCACCCTGAGCAGCCCGTTCGCAGCTCATACAGCACACTCCACAGCCCAAATGCACACTGCCACTCTACCCACACACACTCCAATTCAGCCAGGGCAGGAATCAGAGCACGTACACAGACCCGCACCAGGGAACCAACGCATTTTTGAGGAGAGCCGCCAGGAAGGCCACACCTCCCAGCCCCCTTCACCCTCCTTCCCAGTTGCCAGGAAAGCCGCACCCCCCCCTCTTGCTAATTTGCAGCAGGGAAATGCTTGCGGCCAACATAGGAAGGGGCCTATGCTGCTGCAGCCATCGATGGAAGTGCGCATGCTGGAGCCTCAGGTGAGCGAGCGTGCTGGTGTATGTGTTTGTGTTTGTGTGCTGTTGTGTATATGAATGTGTGCACGTGTGTGTTACTGTCTTCATTCTCCGTTCATATTTTAAAATGAGCGTGACAGTTTCGAACAGGGCTCGTTTTGGTCATTTCTGACGTAGTGGCACAAAGAGGTATATATTAGCTGTTGGAAAATGGTGGGGCAGTGCCTGCATGCTGCATAATGTTTGTGTCATTCGCTTATGGGAATAAACGATTTTGGTGCTTTTGTGTCGTTGTCCAACTAGCAGTGCACGCAGTCACATCAAAAGCTTGCCAGCGTAGCTGTATAACTCTGCACAAAAGGGCCACACACATGTGCACACATTTGCACACACACATACATACACACTCGCACACACTCGCACACACACATACACACTGACACACACACACACTCGCACGCATGCAGAAACGCGTGCGTGCACATATACACTTGCACACTTGCATAAACGCCCACACACAAATGCACGTACACCATACACACACATACACACACATGTGAGACAAATCTGTGGCAAGGTGCACATAGGTTTGCCTCTTTTGTTTTTCGATAGGGTGGCTGCTCCTGAAAATACTCATCTCGTCCTTATTCAATGTGTCCCAACCTTATTGGCATGCACGCATGTACACAGGCTAGTGGTGTAGATCCTCTCGATGTGCCCTCGCTGCTTCCTGACAACCTTCTCAACTCTGGTTCCCTGGAGCTCAACAACAAGGTATGAGGAGCACCGCAAACGTGTGGAAGTTTCTTTTAACTCTGATACTCTTGCCAAATGCTTTTACCCATGCTATGTTTTATAGTTGTGTCATTCTGCCTTCAACACGTAAAAACATGGCTGGTTTAGTAATTGATGTGTGTTTGTGTGTGTCAAATTTACAACAATCATTGATTTTGCTCACTAAATCTAGTCAAAAAGGAAAGGTTGGGTCAGGCGCAACAAAATATGCTTGAACTGATAACAAGTGTCCTCCGTAAATTGTTGAGGTTGGTACAGTTTGAAACGCTGCCAATCCTTTGCATGTGCTAATTATGACTGGTATTCACAACAGGCACATTAACGTGCACTTCTGTTTCCTTTGCACGTGCTAAATACAACTTATGGCATTCACCATAAGCACATTAACGTGCACTTCCATCCCATACAGGCACAGTACATGCCCTTATGCTTATTTGCACAGAGAAATACACACACAGACTTGCACGCACACTCGTGTACATATATAGACACACACCCACATATATATACACACACACTTCCGCACAGGACACCGCGCAAGTCATGGCGGCCATGGCAGCAGCTGGCATGACATCCCCCCTGTCCACCCCTCTCTCCCATCCCCAATCCCAGCTCCAGCACACGGAGGAACTCCAGCACACAGAGGATCATGGGGGGGAGGGCAAGAGCTTGCAGCGGCAGGCGGAGCCCCTTTCTCCCTGTTGGGCCCACAGAGAAGGCCCTCCTGTGTCTAAGGCAGACGACTTGTCAGCTGCTCTTGGAAGAGGGGGGCAGGCTGCTGTCCTTTCCGCTCTGCAGGTGAGAGCCGGTGGTGCGCGTTGTGGCCTGCACTTTGCTGTTTGTGAACCGGCTAAGGATAAGGAGCCGTTTGGAGGAACACACACATGCTGTTCTTGCATGAGACATGAGCCTGTGTCCAAACACAAGCACAAGTATGTACGTATCCTTAATTCTTACACACATACACACATACTCACACACATACTCACACATACATGTCCTCAGGAGCTGGCTGCTGCTAAGTTAGGCAACAACAGCAATTCTATCAGCAGCTCTCAAATGCAGCCCACCGAAGCGCCTGTTACCAGTGGCAGCCCACAGAAGCCTTTGCTGCCCAAAAAGCAGCAGCAGCAGCAAGACGGACAGACCTGTGTGCTGGCGACAGCACCGCCACCGGCTGTAGTATCATCATCAGCAGCAGCAGCACCACCACCACTGGTTGTAGTATCATCATCAGCACCAGCATCATCATCGTCATCATCATCATCATCATCATCATCAGCAGCAGCAGCAGCAGCAGCAGCACAAGCAGGTGCAAAAGCGGATGCAAGCAAGAGTGGAGATGTCCATGGAATCCCTGGCATCTCGTCTGTCTTAGAGGAGGGACAAAAAAATGGCATCACGTCTGTGCTAGCGGAGGGACGAGAAAATGGCATCACGTCTGTGTTACAGGAGGGACGAGAAAATGGCATCACGTCTGTGTTAGAGGAGGGACGAGAAAATGGGAACAAGGGGGACAATTTAGGCAAGGCTGTAACAGGGCAGGTTAGCACAATGGAAGGAGGAGGGGAGGCACATTTGGGGAGAGGAGCGCAACATGGTGCTCACCAAAACGATGTGGCTAATGGGTGTTTAGGCAAGGGTGAGATTGAGGCTCCTGGTAGCAGTGGCAGCAACAGCAGTGCCAGTAGCAGCAGCAGCAGCAGCAGCAGCACGAGTCACCGGAGTATGGGAGGTGGTGTCGGGGCCAGTACGAGCAGCAGCAGCAGCAGCAGCAGCAGCAGCAGCACGACTTTTGGTCAGAGAGGAGAAACAAATCAGCGGCAGAACGTGGCACCAGCAGCTTCTGCTGACAGGGACAAGGTGGAAATACAGCAGGAAGAGTTGCAGATCTCGCCCTTTGCTGCCGCGCAAGTCCCGGGTCCTGAAGTGAGTGCTGTCTTTCTGGAATTTCCGCGCTCACACCTGGGGCGTGATCTGTCTGTGCTGTCCACAATTGAGGGACTTGAGTTTGTGCTGTGTGTGGCGTATGTCACAAGCGAAGGACTTTCAACAAGGTCTGTGTCTGAAATGCCTGTGTGCTCACAGTTGAAGGGTCCTGAGTGCACGTGTGTGGTCCATTTGAGCTGTTTGCATTTGATGAGCCTTGTGGGTGAGCGCTGTGGGTGCATTACTCACAGTAAATGGGCCCTGTGTGAATATGATCTATTTGAGCTGTTTGCATGTGAAGAGCCTTGTGGGTGAGCGCTGTGGGTGCGCCCATTCACAGTAAATGGGCCCTATGTGAAAGAAGACAGCGCTGCTTGTCCTTGCGTTGTGGCACAGATGTGTGCTGCCACTTTTTCTATCTTTTCCTCTGTATGCCTGCGCCTTGGATGTTTTGTTCACCATTGAAAATACACACTCCACTGAGTGCCCACCCCCTCCTTTCCCGCACATCTCGCTGTATGTGTGTAAACCTGGATGTGCGTTGGGTGATGACTTCGTGTGCTTAAATCATTTATTCCTCAAACAGGCATCACGCCCCACGATTTCTTCTGAGCCTGGCACTCCTCGCTCCACATTTCAATAGCTCCTTTGGTGCATCTCCCTATCTTGCGTTGTGTTGATCATAAGAAGTCCTCATTTACTCATCATCTAAACTGCTTGCCGCTTTTTTAGGTGAGCCCCCACCGTAGCCGTGAAAGGGGCCATAGCAGGAACTCTGGTGTTGGCGCTTCACGCAATGGTGAGTTCTATTATGTTTGCATTGTGAGATGGCGTTGATTTATTTACTTCAGTGCCGTTAAGTTATTAAACCTCACAATCTCAAAATAGTTCACAGCTTGAACACAATAAAAAGATGAAGAAACTTGTGAGAAACACAGATAAAAAGCAAGAGTGATATGAGTGATATCATTTTGCTTCACTCCAAGAACTGGGGATAAAGTGTTACACACTGAACTCAGCAGTTTAATTCTTCGAGCTCATGATCATGACAGTCCATAGCACATGATCATGACAGTCCATAGCACATGATCATGACAGTCCATAGCACATGATCATGACAGTGCATAGCACATGATCATGACAGTCCATAGCACACGATCATGACAGTCCATAGCACACGATCATGACAGTGCATAGCTCATGATCATGACAGTCCATAGCGCATGATCATGACAGTCCATAGCACACGATCATGACAGTCCATAGCACACGATCATGACAGTGCATAGCGCATGATCATGACAGTCCATAGCACATGATCATGACAGTCCATAGCACATGATCATGACAGTGCATAGCACAGCGAGGAGCACTTTGATTCTTTGAGAACGCAGTTGCTCTAGCCACGCCCTTTGTGTAAAGAAGCACCCAAGACGCTGAGCTGGGCTTTCTTATTGTGCTATGCTGGGAGTGCTGCATGATGCAGAAACGCCGTAGAGTGTACGTTTTGCCATCCCACTGACATGCCACCAGCAGACTATTTCCAGGACAGGCTTTACGTCCTTTGCTTGAACACTCAAGGCTTTATGTCCTTTGCTTAAACACTCAAGGTAGCCACTTTGTTCCATCAAGCCTTTCGTGCTAGTTTACTCCTCAGCCCGGCTTGCATATCTAGGCCATAACTATAACATGCCCCCTCTTTGCAGGCCCTCTCAATGCTTTGCCTTCTGAGCAGCCAAAGCAGCAGGCACAGCAGCAGCAGCAACAGGTGTCAGTGTCCCACTCTTCCTGCCACGGCAACTACACCATTGCTTATGAAGGCCCTCAGCAGCAGCAGCAGCAGCAGCAGCAGCAGCAGCAGCACTGTTCTGGCCTGGCAGACATGCCTCCAGGTGTGTGTGTTCTGCGCGTGCATGGGTATGTGTGTATGTGTGTTCTGCACACGTACGTGTACGTACGTGTGTGTATCCTGCATGCATGCTGGGTCAGAATGAGGCACCCTGGCAGTGCTGTTGACAAGCTTGTAATTGTGAACATGCTTGTAACCAATGTGAACATGTAACCAATGTGAACATGCCTGCAGGTGTCCTGCTCTCTCAAAGTGACCTCGTGAGCTTGGGTATATCAGCAGGGCCTCAATTTCACAAGCACTCAAACAATCACACCCGGGCGTTCCAGCATCAGCAATGCCCTCCATCCCTTGGGGATATGCCGGGCAGGGTGGGCGGTGATGAAATGCATCCCTCCTCCCAGCCTACCTATTTCCTGGTAGATGAAGCAGCTTTTGTGCAGCAGCAACAGCTACAGCAGCAGCAGCAGCAGCAGCAGCAGCAGCAACAAGAGAAGATGGTATTGTTGGCGCAGCAGGCAAGCCTGCACGACACTGCCCACCAGCTACAGCTTTCCATACAGCAGGTGCGTGCTCGTGCTACGCTATGTTTGGGGGAGTGACGCAAGCCCACCGCCAGTTGATCTCAATTTTCAACGTGTTTTCTTCAACCATTATGACCGTGACTGTGCTGTACCTGTTCATCAGTGTAAAAGGCGCAAATCAATGCGCTCCAGGACAGCCATACCCCATATCGTATCTCACCTGAAATTAGTACTTGAATTTGAAAAATAGGGTCTTTGCCACATTCCTGCCTTTCCATTGGGTGTCAGACAGGCCCCAGGCCCCTTCCCAAACAGCACGCAGCAAAGCCTTGTGGACTTAAGCACAAGAGTGCTTGCTCAAATCAGGTGTACTCGGGCCTTCCAAGTAAATGAAAGCGCAAAACTTTGGGTAACACTATTAAGACTGAAACGCTTGCTGATCCATGCAGGGGCAGAGTGACAGGCAGCTGCAGCTGCAGCAAGCACACTCAAAGCTTTGGGTAATGCTATTAAGATTTAAACGCTTGCTGATCCACGCAGGGGCAGAGTGACAGGCAGCTGCAGCAAGCACAAGCACAGGACGCACAGCTCCAAGAGCTGCAGGCCCAAGTGCAAGAGTTGCAAGCACAGGTAAGCAGGAAACCTTGCTCTGGATTCAGGGGTAGGAACGAGTGTGACCTCTGCACTGAATGATTGTATGCGCAAGGGCGTGAAAGCAGGAGTCTCAAATAAAGGGAAGGGGTGTTCCGAAGACACGAGGTTAGCATCGTCAGGGATAAACCTTCAATTGGTCAATGCACTTCCCCTCCCCCCCGTTCCCTGACGCACACATTAATGTAGCACACACGTGCTCGTTGACAGCCCACGCTCGTCAATGGTCTGCCTGTGACTTTGTGAAAGGCTAAGCGTTCACAGGTGGCAGCTGTATCTCAAAATGCAACACCGTGAGGTGCTGGTGAGGGGCCTAGTAAAGGCGACGCCGCTCTGCACTTTGTTTTTTGACGTGTTTCTATGAAGGATGTGATCCCATTAAGAAGCTGCCCTTTCCTTGCCCCGTATTCTTTCGAAGAATGGCTTGAGTGCAAGGTAGCTGGAACTGGGTTTGGGCTAGGTTCGAATGAGATCAGGCTGGACAAGGATTGAATAAGATAAAAGCTGGGATTTGTTTCAGTGAGGTTGGAACAAGGCTGGAATTAGGTGAAGGGCAACCATGAAAGAAGCTGGTGCAAAGGTAAGATTGAGTACCTCATCATCTCCCACGCCCTTTCTCAAGCAATGGCGGCGCACCAGGGCCCTCCTCTCACTTGTACGCTCATGCTCACCCCTTTCCTACTAACCACCCTCTCACCTCTGTGCTCATCAGTGTTGTGCACTTTACAATTGACGCCGTCAACCGTCATTTGACGGTCAGGCGTAATTTATGGTTTTGACCGTCAGAAACTAATCATCAGGCGTAATTTACGGTGATGTTTAATTTTTGACGTCTGACGGTCGGCTTTACAGTTATTTACGGTGGGAAACCGTCAGCAGCTGGCCAGGCCGGGCCAGGCTCGACTGACTCAGGGCCACACGAGCCCTTTTGGCCTGATTACCGGAGGACGTTTTATATTCATATCGCAAATCGCAAATGTTGTTTGTGGGAAAATCAGAGCTTGAGTTGGCACTCTGAGCCACTGAGTACCTGACGCCGCACCGTTACTTACGATTCCACCGTCAGTATGAATTTCACCGTTAATTACGGTTATGTGACGTAGACGTCATTTAAGCACCGTAATTAACGGTGCCATTTGTAATTGACGCCGTATGTGCACAACACTGGTGCTCATGCTCACCCCTTCCTACTAACCACCCTCTCACTTCTATGCTCATGCTCACCCCTTCACTACTAACCACCCTCTCACCTCTGTGCTCATGCTCACCCCTTTTCTACTAACCACCCTCTCACTTCTATGCTCATGCTCACCCCTTTCCTACTAACCACCCTCTCACTTCTATGCTCATGCTCAACCCTTTCCTACTAACCACCCTCTCACTTCTATGCTCATGCTCACCCCTTCACTACTAACCACCCTCTCACCTCTGTGCTCATGCTCACCCCTTTCCTACTAACCACCCTCTCACACCTCATCATCATTACCTCCACCCCTCCCCTCAGGTAATGGCAGCGCAGCAGGGCATGAACACAGGGCTGCCGGTCAAGGGATCAGAATCGGCCATGCAACAGCACCAGCCTGTGTTAGCCGTTGAATCGATGTTCACCCCTCCAGGCCAAGAGGAGGTCGATGCTGCAGCAGGCAGCAGCCTGGCAGCAGCAGTGACTGCTCGTCTGGAGGTAAGGGTGTGTTCGTGTGTGTGTGTGTGTGTGAGTGCTCGTGTGTGTGTGCGTGTGTGTCTGTGTTTGGTTTGCTTGTGCAAGCGTGTTTTTGCCTTTTTAAGCTGCTCAGGCTTGTTTTGGGTGCCTGTGAGGTGGTGGCAGCAGCAGTGCCTTTGCGTCTGCAGCTGTGTGTTTGTTTACGTAAACGTGTGTGCATTCTGTATTATTCAGGGTACTTCTTGAGGTGTCTGTGCATGTTGATGGAGTGTTGTGGTCATGGCTGCGTGTTTGGAAGTGTGTGTGGACATGGGTGGGTGGTATGCTGTGCACTCCTGGCCTGATTTAGTGGGGTATACTGTATGCACTCCCGGCCTGATTTAGTGGGGTATACTGTATGCACTCCCGGCCTGATTTAGTGGGGTATACTGTATGCACTCCCGGCCTGATTTAGTGGGGTATACTGTATGCATGCCTGGCCTGATTTAGTGGGGTATACTGTATGCATGCCTGGCCTGATTTAGTGGGGTATACTGTATGCACTCCCGGCCTGATATAGTGGGGTATGCTGTGCAATGGCCTGATTGGGTGATAGGCTGTTCAGATCTTGAAGCTAGTACCATTTCCCGACGCCTCTTGTTTTTGCTGCTTTTTGGAGGGCTAAGACTTTTACGTATTTTGTGCCTCTCTCTCTCTTTCTCTCTCTCTCTCTCTCTCTCTCTCTCTCTCTCTCTCTCTCTCTCTCTTGCCTCAAAGAAAAGGTGCTTTGCCTAGCTTTACGCATCAGTGTGCACATTGTTTGCACTGCTGTGCGCATCTCTTCTTACGTTGCATTATGATTCAAACCTCAACACACACACACACACAAATACACATACATGCATACGCACACACACACACACCTACGCTTACAGCGTAGCCCGCATATTTCTTCTGTTTGTCGCTATAATTCAAACCTCTGAACACACACATACGCACACACGCATACGCACACACACACCTGCGCTTACAGCGTAGCCCGCTCCCCCTTTGCTTGCTCTTTCCCTCAATGCATGTGGGGGTTTGCTTCCACTGCTTGCGTAGTTCTTCTCTTCATTTTCCCGGGGTGGGCCATTTCATGAACATTTATAGTCAAGCGCCGCCTAAGCGCACAACATATACTAGAACAGCTCTACTCGCATCTTTGGTGCACTTGCTGTAAACTGCCCGTCACCTGCATCTTGGCGTATCCTGCTCACTCTTCTCTCTCCCGTCTCAATCACCTCATGCCCTATCTTCAGAGTGACCTAGAATCATGTTATACGGTGTATTTTCAGTAATATCAGCAGGAAAATGTATATGTATATGGTATTATATGGTGTATATATTCAATTCTTGCCAACCCCACCCATCTTCCATCTTGTACATGCAAGCCTAGTATGCCATCATTTGTGATCAAACCCCGCAATTTAACTTGCAGGGCGCAACTCGAGCTACCTTCCATGCCTCTGGTGCTGCAGCACCTCCCCAATCCCCGACAGCAGCAGCAGCAGCAGCAGCAGGCGGCAGCATGAGCTGCGCAATGCACAACGCCAAGCCCTTCCCAACAAGATTCTCTGAGAGCCCCACTACTTATGGCTCCAGTCCTGTTTCCCCCTCCCAAATTGCCAGCCCTGGCATGGTCAGCAGCGCAGACCTCCAGAGCCTAGCCGCCCTCGCTCTCCCCCTCGTCTCTGCCCCCATCTCAGGCCACATTGCACGCCCCACTGCTGCACCTTCTATGCCCTATTCCCCTAGATCTGCAGCAGCTCCTGCTGCCGCTGCCGTGCCCTCTTTGCCACCACCCCTTGCGCTGGCGCCCCCCTCCCTCCCCCCCCCTCTTCCGTCCTCAGGTCACGCAAGGAATGCAGCCTCTGCTGCCTGCCACCTTACCAACAAGCCTGCGAGCTTTGGGACCTCATGCTCTGACCCTCCTGTTGCCGAGGCTACCGTCAACATTGTCACCAACGCCAACGCCAGTGCGCACGCCTCCCTT
>Ga0307968_1001094_pt1 | contig 21575 bp, 15 predicted proteins | sample OrgLakmetagen650_FD_201834 | JGI IMG/M metagenome (GOLD analysis project Ga0307968, IMG submission 201834) | Saline water microbial communities from Organic Lake, Antarctica - #650 | ecosystem: Environmental > Aquatic > Non-marine Saline and Alkaline > Saline | place: Antarctica: Organic Lake...
TGTATGCATACAGGTATGTTTGGGTGATTGCCAGTGTGTTTACATGTGGGTGAGTATGGATACTGGGGTGTTTGGGTGATTGCCAGTGTGTTTACATGTGGGTGAGTATGTATGCGAGTGTTTGAGTGATTGCCAGTGTGTTTCCATGTGGGTGTGGGTGTGTATGAGGAGTTGATTAATCGGTAAGTGTTTGTCGTTCATTTATGACGTACGCCTGCGTTAATTGCGTTGCTAGTCCTGTATGTGTATGTGTGTCTTTGTGTGTGTGTGTGTATGATTCATGTGCACGCCTGAGACATGCAAGTCATGTGAGCATCTTCACAACAAAAGCATACAAGTGCACGCGTGTACGTGCCCGTGTGATTGACACTGTCCTACTGCTGACGCTCACGAAAGTGCCTCTCTCTTGACAAGATAAGACAAAGGTAAGACTATGCTGGTAGTGTTGACACAGCCAGCGTGAGATGAGTAAGGGAAGGCTACCCTTGCGTCTGCACCTAAAAGCTCATTACCGCTAGGTTGAGGTATAGGCCACTTATTTTGAATCAGGGGGGTGAGACATGACATCATCAAGGCGTGCAATTGAGCCCTGGATAATAAACAATCGCTGCAACTGCGCCAAACCCTCTCTCGTGCAACAATCAATGCACACACGTACATGCCGCACCCACCCACCATGCACCCACCCACCACACCCACCCACCATAAACCCACCTTTTCCACACAACACACACACACACACACACAAACACACACACACAGACAAACAAACAAACAAACAAACTCACACACTGGTACTCAATACAGGGACGCCTCGAAAAAGCAAAAGATGCGGCGCGACGTGCGCGTTTTTTTGCTGTGGAATCTTCGGGCCATCCGGCCCCCGTGAACACACTGAGACGTGGCCTTTTGCATGCCGCCCACTTTGTATCAGACAACACTCGTAACTCCCTGATCGTGGCGGTGTTTGCTTTCAAGGTGCGTGCTTGCTGCTGCTGCTGCTTTCCTCCTGGTTGTGGCGGTATGTGCGTTCATGGTGCATGCTGCTCCTGTTTTTCCCCCTGGTTGTGGCGGTATGTGCGTACAAGGGGAGTGCAGCTGCTACTGCTGCTGCTGTTTTCCCCTTGGTTGTGGCAGTATGTGCTTGCAAGGTGCGTGCTGTTGTTGCTGCTGCTGATCCATCTCTCAACATGGGGCACTGCTGCTAAAGCCCAAGGTGCGCGCTGCTGCTACTGCTGCTGCTGCTGTTTTCCCCTTGGTTATGGCATGGGTTTTGTGGGGGGTCAATTTGTGCTTGACATCAACAGAGGGCTCACTGCTTTCTTCCGTCACTTCTTAGTTTGCGAATAATGTCAGAGCCAGCCAGCTGCATGCATACGTGCACACACACACGTACACACACACGTACACACATACACACACACTCATATGCACGCTGGTAGCAAGGGCTGTGTGTTAGAAGAGGCAAGCTAATAGCATCTTGCATCCTATTTATCAACCAATCCACGTGACTGACATAAAGTCCACAATTGTAACTGTCGTATTCATTGAGGGATTCGTGTACGGTGTAAGGTGCACGTGCTATTTACAAGGAGGGAAAGGTAGGGGCTACGTTTTTACTTTCGATAACTATGTTTGATGAGTGCTGCACGAATGGTGAAAGATTGCCTTAGTGCTCACTGCTCGTAAACAAGGGCAGAGCTAAAGGCAGCAATGAAATAGCACGCACATGCGCACACGGAGCCTCTTTGTGCTCGTGTGTGTGTGTCCGTATGTGTGTGTGTGTGTTTGTACGTGTGTGTGTGAGTGCTTGCGTGTGTGTATATGTGTGTGTATGCGCATGCATGTGTGTGAGTCTTTGGAGTGCTGCTCCCTTAATTTGCAGGGGAGCAAGTAGCACCAGCACCAGGTGCATACTCACATAGCATAACTTAATTGCTATCACTCTCTTCTTAGGGGCTATTCCTTTGTGTCAATGTTTTAGAGAGGTGGTTTACATCAGCAGCGGGGCAACTGGTAGAAGGCACGGTTGCCTAACATAAACTGCTGCATATGAGCCACCCTTGCTGAAGGCTATATGCAGCTAAGAGTGACGGTGCACTTGAGCAGAGAAGCTATATGCAGCTATATGCAGCTAATAATGACGGTGCAGCTATATGCAGCTATATGCAGCTAAGAGTGACGGTGCACTTGAGCAGAGGAGCAACTGGCATTGGGGACTCTTGCAAGTGCACATGCGCCCTCCTGTGACTTACACACACACAGCACACACACACACACACAGGCACAATTGGTCATACGCAGGCGTTGGAGTGGTGGTACACGTCAGCAGAAGAGCAGCTGGAGCACCTCTTGGCTCTCGTTCACACAATCACGCGCACACACACATGCGCACATGCGCACATGCACACACGCGCACACACACACACACACACACACAGACACACACACACAATCGGTCATGCGCAGGCGTTGGAGTGGTGGTACACGTCAGCAGAAGAGCAGCTGGCAGCTGGCAAGGTTTTGCCTGTCCCCCCTCCTCCACCTCCTCCCAAGCCTTCTCCTACCGGAGTGGGCCTTCCTGCTGACACCTCACGCTGCCCTGTGTGCCGCAAACCCTGCGTGAATCCTGCTCAGGTATGTTTTTTTTTCTGTATGTGTGTGTCTTGTGTGTGAATACACATGACTCATACTGACATATCACGCTGCCCTGTGTGCCGCAAGCCCTGCGTGTATCCTGCTCAGGTATGTTTGTTTCTGTATATGTGTGTTTTGTGTGTGAATACACATGACTCATACTGACATATCACGCTGCCCTGTGTGCCGCAAGCCCTGCGTGAATCCTGCTCAGGTATGTTTGTTTCTGTATGTGCATGCCGTGTGTGATCCAAATGCGCACTTTCCAGTACTATTATCAACTCTCATCAGGAGCCAGTTCCAGGTCAAGCCTGCAACCCTCCTGATCCCTGTTGATATTTTTTTCGGTACCCGGTACTATAGTGGCTCCTTTTGCTTAATTATTGTGGGAAGTGGTTTTCGCTGCCTACGTGATGTTCCATTTTAATTTTTCCCAATTGATATTGATATTTTTCTTTGTTTCTTTCTGTCGTATTTGTGCATGTGTGTGCCTCGTATTTGTGCATATGTGTGTCGTATTTGTGCATATGTGTGCCTCCTGTCAAAACCACACGCTGCCCTGTGCGCTGCAACGCCTGCTCTACGCATACACACACACCACACGCACACGCGTACGTGCAGGCTTCCACGTCAGGCTACCTCTTCTGCTATCAGTGTCTGTTTAGCTATATCCAAGACCACGGCTTGTGCCCTGTCACGCAAGTGCCTACTACGTTAGACCACGTGCGCAAGCTGTACGATACAATGTGAGGGGAGTCGAGCGAACTGGAGCATCTTTCCTGTGTGAGCCTTGTAGGCCGTGTATGCAGGTGTACGAGACGGTGTGATGCGTGTCGCAAGATATAGCACGTCATCTTGGTTTGTTAACCTTTTTTGCGGCCATGTGCGTAGGCTGTACGGCACAATGTTGGGTGTGGTGCGGTAGCACTGCTTCTTTGTAAGCCATTGAAGACCGTGAGCGTAGGCTGTACGGCATGATGTAGGGGAAGCCAAGCAAGCTGAGGCGTTTTTTCTTTTGAGGCAGAGTGCCTAGACTGTAGATCAGTTCTTATAGGACTGTGTGCGTAGGCTGTGGTGGGCTGTATGCAGTATGACACAGTTCTTTTGAGACTGTGGGCCTCGCTTGTTTGACAAAATGACAAAGAACAAACGCAAGCGGTAGCTTTACATCATTCCTCACTAAGCCTTCCTCACTAAGCCTTCCTCAATTACATCATTCCTCACTAAAAACAAACGCAAGCGGTAGCTTTACATCATTCCTCACTAAGCCTTCCTCGAATGTGTGTGCTAGATGTGCCATAAAACGTGAGATACAATGATATGATGCTAGTAATTTTTTTTGTGTAGCGTGTTTGTGGAGCAGACTTCAGAATTTGTCAGTCTTTGCTGTGTTTGACTTTGTGCATTTCATTCTACGGCTAGTCATGATGATGTTTGTGTACATTCATGCAAGCTCCAGGACCTGGATATTGGGCAAGTGCAAGCAATTGAGTGAATGTGAACACCTGTTCCCACTAAATTATACAACTACCGTCTGCAAATTTTTTTGCTTTGTGGTGTGCTCATTTCAATGTTCATAGGAGGTCAAACAAACCTCTTGTTTCTGCAGTGGCGTTTTTGTGGACAATCCTTCCTCTTTACTTTCCAGGTAGGATGTTGTGTGGCTCTGCATCCATTGAGTGGTGCAGAACACAGAACAACCTTCCCTTAACCAAGCTGGTGATGTTTACACTATCTGCGTTCTTTTTCACGTCCTTTCTGCAGTGAGGAGTTGTACGGGACCCAAGTGGCTCTTAAGTTGCCTTATTATAATGATCAAATGTCTTCTTTTATAGCTTGTGGCTCTCAAATTGCCTTATTCTAATGGTCAAATGTCTTCTTTTATAGCTTCAGTTGAAAACCCTGCTCCCCTGTGTTCTCACTCTTCTTTAAAAGTAAAAGTAAACGTCTACACTGGAATTCACCACCGTGCATTAAGGAAAGGCTCTCAACTAGTGCTCACACTAGCCAGAGCCCCACTGAGACGAAACAGAGAAACAACAGAGACTAATGAGGATCCAGCGGGTTGTCAGTCATGCGATCCGGCCTGTGCATAGCCCTCCTGAAGCCAGCCGCTCTACCAGTAACCCCCCCATCAGATCCCCCATTATCACTGTTGTTGTTAAGGTGTATTCTATGTCTTGTTTTTGTGATCTTGTTTAAGCTTTTTGTTGCATGGCAGTGTAGTTAGTAGCTAGTTGGTGCACTTAGTGCGTGGGGATGCCCAAATTTAGTAGAGGAGTTATGGTGTACTGATTGTAGATTGTGCCCCCGACTCTTAGAAGTATAACATGAAGTGTGACTTCCTTGTTTCGAGAGATGCCTTGGAGGCTCCTTGTTCGTAGACGCTGGATAAGAGATTGATGTTGGTTGTGCGTTTTTCTAATGTCTGTTGCGGGTTTGTGTCTGAGCAAAATTTGAATTCTACAAGATGTATGGCTCTGTCCCTAGTGGAAATCTGTTTGGGATCCAAATGCCTGCCTCTTCCCTCAATAGGCATAACTAACACGCCATCTGGACGGCTTTGATGTCTAGTTGGAAGGTTTTGTTGTGTTGGGAAAACCCAGTCAGGAATGTTTCTTTCAATGTCATCGGGGGGCTAAATGTTAAGGTCAGATAACTTTTCACTGTTACAAGCATCCATTGTAACAATTGCTGAGCCCAGCTTGCCTTTACTGATCCCTTCACCACAAAGGCTAACTGCATGATGGTGTCGGTTTATGTGCATTCTTTTCAGAGTACGGTTGTTGCACCTAAGAAGTATGTGTGGAGCACAGTTTGATCCTCCGCACAAAGGGCATTTGGAAGGCCCTGTTGTATGGCTAAATCTATTGGTGTCTTTGTCTGTGTGTATTGTATCCGTCCTGTACTTACAAACTTGTTCCTGTTCCTTAAAGGACACATTTGGCATGGATCAGAATTCGTTACTGGGTTGGGCATGAGCAAGGGGTTTTGCATTAGGCTGCTGTGTGTGAGAGTCGGGCTGTGCTGCACGCTCGGGCGTGTCATACAATTTTTGCCAGAGCTTGTAAAGCATTGTATCTGTGTTAGCTTCACCAAGGTAATGGTGGGCGTGCATGTGATGTTTTAGCTTGTCTTGCAGGTTAGTCAAAACTTGCAGCTCTTCTGCATGGGAGCCAACTTTGTTTGGAACGCTTAGCCAGAACAGGTCGTAGAAGGGGTCAGTAGCTGGCGGGAGAGAAATGTCAGAAATTTGATTGACTGCTGCTTTGTGTGCTAGGTGGTCTGCACCCTCATTGCCAATAATACCAGAGTGAGATTACAAAGTGAAGGTGAGGATTGTATTAAATTACAATGTCCTTGAGTTGTTCCCTGTGCAAGTGGTGGAGTACAGCCATTGGGTTCAATAGCTGTTTTCTAATCTGAAAGAGCACTGTCTGTAGCAATTTCATTGTGGCCTTTTTGTACCGCTACTAACACAGCTGCAAGTTCAGCTCTGTTTATGGTGAGTGTGGGGCCGCTGCCTCCAGGATTGATAATGACGGTATCACTATAATTAGCGTCTGTAGTGGGGGTGAAAATGCCAGCGCCTATTTGTTGGTCACTGGTCTCGTCTTGCATGGCACTACCGTCAGTGTAAGTGATTAATTTTTAGTTTTGTACTTTGGGAACTTGTACTGGTCGACGTTTGCGTTATAAAGCGTTTGCCACTGGCTGATGTTAGCAGCAATGGAAGTATCTGGGTGTAGGAGTTGAAATCTCTTCCTCTGCTTGTTCTTGCATTTCACACGAGCAGTGCCAATCAAGTGGGCACTATTGTTACAAGTTCACGTTGCTTCAATAATTGTCTGCTTGAGATTGTCAAGCCAAGCTGGGTTGGATTCATACAGGGCTTGTTTCCCTTGATTGTTCCAGACGACAATTAGCTACAGTTTATTTTTCTTGTTGTGCTGAGGCTGGGGTGGAGCGTCTAACCAAACTTTTGTAGGGTTTAAGAGCATGCTGGCTGCAGAAAATTTGGCTAGAACGCATGTATGCTCAGGGTAATCGTTCATCATCATATCATGTACCCGTTCTTACTCCAGCCAAGCCAATCAGGGAGGAGCAGGAGTGTTGCTGTAGCTTCTTGAGTGGAGTTTGCTGATTGAAGTGCATGTCCTACAAGTGAATGTAGGAGGTATTTGCAATAATTCGATGGCAAAAGGAGAAGCCTGTGGATTTTAATGTCAAAGGCATTAGTGCTTGCCCCAATTACTGTGTCTCTGATATTTTCGCTCCAGTAGTTTTGGTAACTAGGGTCAAAATCTAGGGGGCTAGCGAATTTTTGCCTCGTAATTAGTGCCCAGTTTTGGAAGGAGGTCGTAATGTGCCTCGGGGTGCAGTACGTATTGGAATCTCTTGCCTTCTTACCAATGTTGTTAACTGAGCTCATTTGAAATTTATACCTTTGTAGCAGACCTACAATTTCAGTTGCCGCGTCTTGCACAGGTGGTTGTGTAGTACTGCGTAGGCCAATCCGTTTGGATTGGTTGTAAGCATGTAGCAAGATGTTAAGACGTTCTAGGGATAGCATGCCTGTGCACTTGCCGTGGATGTCATACGCACAGGCTGCTTGACAGGTTATGTGTTCAGGGATTTTGGGTTCACCCTCTGAGTCTTTATTAGATCCTGGCTTGAGAAGGTCCACATCCCGCACCCAGATCTCACATTTCCAGGTGGGTTGAATGTTTGCTTGGGAATTGACAGTGTCTGTGATAAAGATTGCCTTGTCTCTGATGTTTTGGCCTTGTGACGAGTCCCACATATTTTCAAAGTGCTGGGTACAACCATCATAGCCTTGCTTTGTCAGACTGTCAATTTCTTGGTCTTTTGATTGGGCATTTAGCTGAGTGCTAGTATCAGCATTTTCATAGCTGCTATCTACATAGGCTTTAAAGTCAGGGTTGGCTAAGAGCAGTTCTGCTGCTTCCCATGTGGGTTGCCAGATCACTTTCTATCATCTTGATTTTCCATAGGATTTTCTGGTGTCCATTTCCGCTTGGGTTAGGTCAGTACAGGCTGGGCTGTGCCAGTCTTCACTATTTTCTGCGGCTTGCCTTGCAGTGTGTGAGCAAGCATTCAGGTCGGTCAGACATTTCCAATGGTAGGTGCGTTGGCACGTATCACATTGTGGCATATAATCATAGTTTTCTTCTCTTTCTGGATGCTCTTGGCTGACCGGGCTCCAGCAAATTTGGCAGCAATCGTCTACCTTTTGGCTTCTCGGAAAGGGCTCTGTTTTTGCTGCTTTCAGCCCTGTGCTCTGGAACAAGGGTAACGCCCATTCTTCAATAGTAACAGGTTGTAATTGAATTTTGTATTGCGCCTGTGAAGTTGCGTTGGTGTTAGGTTTAGGTTTGCTTATTTGCTGCCAGTCTAACACCTCCTGGATTTGATAATCATACTTGAAAAATGTGTTACAGGCCTTGACATTGCCAAAAAGAGCCGCGTTGTAATGTTTATAATGTCATATTTTGGTTACCGCAGTCTTACCTGGTTGCAGAGGCTCTGGAGAATTAGGTAGTGGATCAGTGGGATTTTCAGTGAGCTCCTCAGCGAGCTCCTCAGTGAGCTCCGAAGTGGATAGGATTCCTCTTCTGCCTTTTGTTAGGTTGTGATGAGGGGTTGTTGTCGGTTCGTATTTTGGGAAGGAGTATTGGGTTGTGTGTTGGAGCAGCCTGGATTATGTCCTACTTCCTGTCTGCCTCTGACTTTTGTGTCTTGTTCTCCTTGTGGAGACTGTTCGCCGGGCAGAAGTTTGGATCTGTTGGCGTTGCGAAACCTGTACGTCTGACCAGGCCCATCCTATGGGAGTGTAAGCCTTAATTGCATCTAAAGCAGTAGCATTGATATTCCTAACCTCTTCTTCTTTGTTATATGCCTGGTAGGCTGGTAGGCTATGATGCTAGGCCAGGCATAACTGGCACGATCGCTGTGCGGATTATGTCCATTGTTTGTTTAGGGCTAGCAAAATATTTATTTAGTCGTTCTAGTTTTAAGGACAGCTTTGCAGTCATGTGTGTCAGTTGGTGTGACCAGTTGAGGTCCATTGTGATGTGTACCCCAAGGTATGGGAAAGGATCGTCAGGACTAAGGAACTGTGCGACTTGGCCTTGCACTAAGACCTTGTTTGCCAGCTGGTGGTGTGCAAAGTCGGCCACTGAAGTGTTGCCACGCAGAATTTTGTACTCATCGCTATGGATTTTCTTGGTTTAAAGTGGGTATTGCCAGTGGTGAGGTTTTCGTAGCACATGTTTGGAGTGCAGTCTTGCTGTGGCATTCATTTATGAGGTTCACAACTTTGTTTGCCATGTTTTCTACACATATAGCTGCTGGGGATACTTGAAAGTGTGTCAACCTGTTTGGTATTTTGGCAAACTTGTCTTCCAGCCGCGCAAGGTGCCTTTGTGCTGCGTGCGTCGTGCATAGTATTTAATTGTGGCAGGAGTTCTGCATGCTGGATGGTGGGCTGATAGGTAGGATCTTTAAGGGCGCACTGCAGTCTTTCTTGGCCACATTATTTAATTAGGCGGAGCAGGACCTTTTCTCTTTTAGTTGCCGGTGCTTGCTGCTGGATGTTCTTGACTGCAACCCTACGGGAGGAGAGGGGATGTTTGCTATGAGAGGAATGTGGTCGCTGTGTTTGCAACCTCTGTCATCTGGGTAGCAAAACAGTTAAGGATGTCTTTGTTTTTTACAAGAGCGCTAGGAAGAATGATGTCATCGAGACGGGTTGTAGTGTGGGAGTTGAGGGCAGACGAGCGAGGTGCACATACTAAAGGACTTAGCTCGTTTAGCAAGGTTATAATCGATAGGTGCAAGATGGTTTTGTATTGTGTGAATTTTTGGTAGTGGGCATCCTTTCGATAGGAAATATGACTAGATCTGTCATTTCCTTTAAAGGTGGCGTTCATATCCCCCAGGATAATGGGATTACATTTTTGTAAATTGATGACTTGGTTAATCTCAGAGGCAATGTTGTCTCTTTGCTGGAGTGTTGAGGTTGAGTCTTGGGTCTTGGGAAGGCCAGTAAGTGGAGAAAAGTATGATGGGAGGACCGGAGGTTTCTAGGCGCACTGCTAGAAGTCTCCCACTGACGGTCTGAGGAGTTTCTTGAGTGGTTAACGCAATGTTTTTGCGCAAGCATATTAGGGTACCGGCACTGCGATGCATGTGGGCACTGCCACCATGAGTACTCTTTCAACAGGGGGTACAGCCAGGATGGTGGGTCTATATTGCTAGTAACCTTTGTTTATGTGAACGAGATAATATCTGGGTCGTGGTGCACAATGAGAACATTAAGGTCGTCTTTGCTTTTGTACATGCCTTTCACGTTCATGGTGATTGCTTTAAGGCTAGATATTAGGCTATCTGGCCTATTTGTGGGGTAGATATGGTTAGCCTGGTTTATTTCTGGTTTAGGGTCAGCTGAGTCTTCTTCTCTGGGTTGGTAGTAATTCCATCTTTGTGGGCAACTTTCCTGGGGGTATCTAGTGGGGTCGGCTAAAGCAAGGACAGAGCCGTGGGATACGTGAAAAAAAAACTACGCAGGCAGTGAAAACCACTTCTTACAATAATTAAGGAAGAGGAGCCACTTTATTACCGAGTACCGTAAAGCTCCTCCACCGTGAAAAGGAAAGGAAATATCAATGGGGATCAGGAGGGTTGCAGGCTTGGCCTGAAACCGGCTTCTGATGAGAGTTAATACCAGTACTGGAAAGAGCACATCTGCCTAGTATGGACAAGTTTAGCAGCAAAGTTCACGGAGTGCACATAGAGCTCGGAGGCAAGCTTCGTAACTCTTTGAGAATCGAGACCCAGTTCTTTGAAAGGCTTCAGAGTGTGGGTGTTGTAGATGGTGCCGCCCACACCCAATTGTGGGATACGTGGTTCCAAATTGAATCTTATTTCTGGAGGCAGGGTCAACATATTTACCGTGTAGGTCTCGCCAGTCTTCATCAGTGCTTAGGTTAATTGGCTGCTCTTTTATTTATTTTGCGTTCGGTATGTCACAACAAATCATGGTACCAGCTTAACATGGAATGCAGGTATGAATCATATCTATAATGCATATCTGTCCGCTAAGCCCCCCTATAAAGGTGTTTCTAACGTCTTCTATGCCTCTCGACGTGTAAGAAGGAGGCGACATTTGCACTTGGACGCTGCTGATGGATGCGTCTGTGTGAGTTTACAGAGTTTACAGTGTCCATCAGCCAGAGACTCGGGCTGTAGGCCATCCTTGTAACCCTTGTAACCCTTACAGTGTCCATGTGAGAAAGAGCGATCCATCGAACACACACATGGGTTACTAGAGAGCCATCTGAACTTGTCAACAAAAAAAAATAGTTAATTTCTTATTTTTGGCATGTTATGTAGGTCAAGGGGAGATAGCAAACTCCCTACTACGAGGCTGAAAACAAGCCAAACCATTGCCCACATTATAAATCCCTGCAGGGGAAATCAGACGATTTGTCCATGATGCCACTGATTTAGCATGACATCTCAGTTGTTTTTGTACACAGGCAATCAGTACCATTATTTTGATCAAAAGCAAATAATGCACATGTCCAGAATTCTTCTTCAAACCGATAGCTATTTGCCAGTCCCACTTCACACTAATACCCTGCCACATGCAACCCTATTTGCACATCGGTAAGTTTTGTCGAGCCTAAATTGTGTGGTTACTACTTTTGTGTGGGGAGATCCTGCGGCGCTTGGACCAAAGCTTGCCCAGCCTGGAGCAGGGCATCTTGCTCTGGAGTGAATCCCCCTGCTGCCCTTTGACTTGCCAGAGCCTGCCAAGGTGAGGATGGAGAAGCTCAGTTGACACTGCATTGACTTGTACATTAACCCAGAATATTGCTATCAATTTAGGTCCGTGAGGGGGACATTGTGAAGTGTAACGTGAGCACGGATGTTACATCACGAATACAGAGTGTAGGGAGCTGTGTGCAATGCATATAACGTTATAATAATTGATCCTTGCTGCGTAAGTGTTTATGCTTCTCATTAATTTGTAAGTACACGCTGTGGCCGCTCTTAGAAAGCTTGGATTGATGGGTATGACTAAGAACTGCATTTAAGATGACCTCATTTCAGCTTGATCCTTTTGATATCAACGCTCCTGTACCATATACACGCATAGAAACACAAACTCACAAAAGTAGTAGGCCCCCTCCTCACACAATTTCACCAGCATGCTCACAAAGTTATTTCAGAACAGCAATTGGGACCGCTATCAACGATCAGCTACTTCTTCCAGAGTGCCGTGAAGAGCAGCAGATATGGTGGTACTCAATGGTTGGAAGCGTTAAACGCAAACCAGAAAACAAGCTTACACATGTGTCTATAATTTTTATTAAGCCGTGCAAATCTTGAGTTCTCTGCAGCATGCAAAACTGTCCACCCTTGTTCTTATGCTTCTTTGCCTTTCTGCCACGTTGGTGCCTTGTTGCACGCAGGCGCGGGTGCCAGCATTCCAGCTGCATGCTCAATTCTTACGGTTTTGGCAAGGTATTTCTTCTTCTCCCCTTTATTTAGCAAATTTAAAAGAGTTTTCCCTTAGCTTACTTCTCAATTGCTCCTCAGTCCGCTACCCCTTTCCTACTCTGTAAATCTCCTCCTGCCTCTCTCAAGCTGTAACAGACCCTTCCCTTTTCCCTTTGATTGTATGCACTTTTTTAGAGCAATCATCGCTTGCTGCCCAATAAATTACACCTTGTTTACACGTCCAACTCCTAAGCTAAAGCCTTCTTTTCTCTGACTGCTTCCTGTGTTAGCGGCACAGAGCTCAACGCGTTGGTCAGGGCCGCCTGTTTCTGACCCATTATTCCAGCACCTTACCCTACCAATTGATCTAAGCTACAACACATTATTTCATTTTCATACCAATTAATCTAAGCCACAACACTTTATTTCATTTTCATACCAATTGATCTAAGCTACAACACTTTATTTCATTTTCATACCAGTTGATCTAAGCTACAACACTTTATTTCATTTTCATATGGTTCCTTTCTCAGCAAAACACTGTAAGCTTTCTCTTCAAATCTGAGCTTTTGGATTTATCTGTGGCCGACACCAGTCAGCAGCCGATTAGCCGAACAACCTGGCTTAAGGTCAACCCCCCTCGTAACTATTAATTATATTTCTATGCAACTCACCTCCATGGTCTCCACGGCCTTTGCAAGGGCCTCCTGCTGCTGCTTCATTGCCTCCAGCAGCTGCTCTGAGTTTGCTGCCATCTGGCTTGTGTTGGAGGCCAGGACAGCGGTGTTGGAGGCAATGCCACCATCCTTCAGGAACAAAGAACGATAACAAAGGAATCCCTTGAGTTAGGGGTCGCATTCCATCTCATTTGTGTCGAAGGTTGCTTACCAACCTTTGGAGGCCACGCCTCCATCCTTTGGAAACAAAAACGAGAATGAAAGAATCTCATGAGTTCAGTTGCACTCTATCTCATTACTTACTAACCTCTACAAAAAAACCTACAAATTAGTCACAAAAAAATCCATTTCCGTTTGAAGGTAATTAAACTGGTCACGGGTCACTGTCTGCATCCTTTGTACAAAAGGAAGATTTAAAGCATCAAGGGCTGTAGAATATTGAATTGAATATGCCACCATTCAAGATTTAAAACAGTGAAAACCAGAACGTATTTGCAAGCAGAGCTGATGAAGAGGCACAAGGTGATCTGGAGAGGTATTTGCAGTATTCGCGTTCAAGGGATACATAGGTAGCAAGAGGTTGGGAATTGCGCTGCAAACAGGCCTTTGCTCTTTGACTTCTGGCAATGCAGGTTGAGGGGAATGCAGGAAAGGTGTGTGTGGAATACCCCATAAAAAGGACGCATCGCAGAGGAGTGCCTATGTCACATGCAAATAAGCTGCAAGCATCTGCTTCTGTTACCCCATAAAAAGGACACATCGCAGAGGAGTGCCTATGTCACATGCAAATAAGCTGCAAGCAACTGCTTCTGTAAGCCGCTTCTGTAAGAATTACAGGCAGGCGGGTGCAGGAAGCTTAGGAGAGCTGATAAATAGAGTTGGCCAGAACCATATATACAGTGTACATACGGTACTTTTGGCTTGGAGATCACCAAATATACGGTGTATATATACCACGTATATATACAATTCTGGCCAACCCTACTGACAAAGCAAGCAAGGCTTCCATAGGTAATCTGAGTGCGTAGTTGAGGAGTGCCACACACAAAGCTCTCCTTTGTTTTCATAAATGTAATGATTGCAGGCAAGCAGGTACAGTTGGATCTTAGTGCTATCAATGCAGGCAGACAGGTTGTATGGCCTTACGTATTCTGCTACAGCCAAGAATTAATAAGTTGGTATCTGACACGGGATGAAAGGGTCAGCTCGTTTATTCTTCACAAAACAGGAGGTCAGCAAATGAATGAATGCACCACACAAACACATACAAGGTACGGCTGGTAGGGCACACTCTATATATCTTATCCCAGTGATGAAGTATTAACGCTATAGTACAGCAAATTTACCTCGTATGATAAATGGATTTTGGTCTAATATTACCAACATCATTATATTTTATTCCTACCGTTATTACTATTCAAATTTGTAATGCACAAAGTGCCCACTGCACTTGGACATTGAACTCCTACAATGCACCAAAATATTTTAAAGGAAATTTTAAATGTGACACCCACACCCACGCTCACATCCACATCCACGTTCATACCAGTATTTTTTTTAAGGCAACATGTCAAGTCGATCGACATGAAAACATGGATTTCCGACTTTTGAAATGGACATAAAATCAAGATTCTGGGGGTGCCAACGAGCCCCTGTGTAATACGACGGATGTGGTTAGAGGGCCTTTGAAAGCCCTCACGCACTACAAATTCCAAAATTTTTCCAAACATTTTAATATCATGTTAAAATAAACGACATATCCACCCAAAAAGCCCAAAGTTGCAAGGGAAAAAGTGATGGGAAGTACTTAGGGGTTCGTAGGCCCACAAACAAGTTCAGTGGCTTGAGCATCCAGTCTCTGAGGGACAGCCCCAGCGCAAGGACTGGCCGAGTGATGGGGGGGGGACGAAAAGAATTGGTTTTCTGAAATCACTGCAGCATCACCCCCCTTCATATGTGAGAGTATGTTCAGCACGCTTGAGTACATCATGACCCCCAGCGCACTAGGCCAAATGCGCAGCACCTGAATTGTTGCACATGGGGGTTAAAGCATGCGGCGTGGTGTCCTTCCCTCACCCAGAGGCTGGCTCAGGCTAAGAAGCGCTGTGGTATCAAATAGACAAACTCACACGTTAGAATGAAGGGGGCTTTCAGGCCCTACCTTCAAATTCAGACAAATTTGTCTGTTCCAAAGCATTGCTTCCAGATCACCTACACACTAAATGCATACACCATTTGTCGGGAGGCCAAAGGCCTCTCGGCGGGCTGGGGCAGCAAAAGAAAATCGACATGAGAACCCAATTTCTCAAATTGCAGATTTGGAGGAGACATGAAACCAAGGTTTTCGCAAATCCTTAAAAAACACTGATTCATACCCACACCCACGCTCACGCTCACATCCACACCCATCCACCCACACCCACACCCACGCCCACCCACACATACTCGCACACCCACATCAGACATGTCTTGGCCCTCTTGCACACATACACACAATCCTTGCAACTCACAAAGTAGTGGAAGAAGAGGCTCATCACGATCTCAATGGCAATCAGGATGGTGATGACGTTCTCTATGTAATGTGTTTGCTGCATGCAAACAGGGTTGTATGTAGTGCGTTTGCTGCTTGCAAACAGGGTCTTTTGTAGTGTGTTTGCTGCGTGCAAACAGGGTTGTATGTAGTGCGTTTGCTGCTTGCAAACAGGGTCTTTTGTAGTGTGTTTGCTGCGTGCAAACAGGGTCGTTTGTAGTGTGTTTGCTGCTTGCAAACAGGGTTGTATGTAGTGTGTTTGCTGCTTGCAAACAGGGTCTTTTGTAGTGTGTTTGCTGCGTGCAAACAGGGTTGTATGTAGTGTGCTTGCTGCGTGCAAACAGGGTTGTGCGCAGCAAACCTTCAACCCCTTCACATAGGAGAGAGGACAAGACAGTGCCCATAAGCCACGAAAAAAGTCACCCGTGCAGTCCATGAGTGTGACATGGCTTGTGATTTATGACTTTAAAATGGCTTATATTTATTGGCATGGTTTGAGCTGAGGCGCATGATGGTACGCACACACACACACACACACTGTAGCAGGATACAATTTTAGGTCCGTCCAGAACCGTGTAAGCACACACCGCCGGTATACAAGGACATATCCCTGCCACGTATATGTATCGTATTTACACCGTCAATATGTAAATATGTGTGATTGTGGCCAACCCAGTGTTTATTGCAGCACAAATAGGTACGAAGCAATACAAAAAACACACACTCTGCGTCCGCACACATTCACACAATCACACACATGACACAAAATGTATGTACTACAAGTGAGGTGGGTGATCTATTACTTGGAGAGTGTTAGGACAAAGTCTGTGAACCTCGAACAAATAAGGGCAATAGCAACACATGAAGACACTAGGTTCAACCAATATACACATGCACAAATACCCAAACACACACACACGCACACATACACGCAAAAAGACACTAAGTTCAAGCAATATACACATGCACATATACCCAACCACACACACACACACACACGCACGCAAAAAACAAAATTCACACACACACACACGCACACACACAACACACAAAGCACCACCCACCGTGCTCCTCCTTGTTTCCAGCATGTCATTCGTTTTGGTCGTGATTTTGCCCATCTTCTTTTCCACCTGCCCCTGCCGCTTCTCTATGTCAAAATATAAGCGCAGTCCCTGAACACAAAAAGGAAAAGTGAAATCAAACAGAGTGAAATCAAACAGAGTGAAATCAAACAGAGTAAAATCAAACAGAGGTGAAGGGGGACAACACGCCTGAGAAGCCAAACACACACACCTGAACATGCACTTGACCACGAGGACTCAAGAATGTGCGTTAGATTTATTTTGTAAGCACTGGTTAAGCCACGGAAGACATCAAGGCCTGCTTGTTTGCCTCTGAAGCTGGCAACCAGGTTCCAACAGTTGTGTATGTGTGTGCGTGTGCGTGTGTGTATGTATGTGTCTGTATGTGTCTGTATGTGTGTGTATGTGAGTGAGCCAGCACCAGGGCTTATATCATAGCGTCTGTATGCATGATTGCGCATGCAGTGTGTACATGTGTGAGCAAGTGCACGCTCTTTTGAGCCTCATACCTGCCACGCAATGTCATGCTTATCGCTCTCCCAAGGGGTGTGGCTTTTGTCCATCAGCCCGAGCTTACTCATGAGTCGGATTTCAAGGGTGCTTGCATTGGTGAGCAGCAGAGCCAGCTCGCCCTGATCAATTTCAGTGTACGCTTGAGCTGCAATGCACAAGTGAATAGGTGAGGTGGTGAGCTCTTTTTTGCTAAAGCTGCAGTGCACGCACGCAAATAGAAGAGGTGGTGAGATCATTCCTGCTTAAGCTGCGGTGCACGCACGCAAATAGAAGAGGGGGTGAGCTCTTGCCTGCTAAATTATTAGCAGGTCTAGCTCGCCCTGAGGTTGCCAGGACATACACATGCCTTGTTCCAGGAAACGCTGTGTTCAAATTACCCTGTTGTATTTGCTTGTATGACACAATCATCAAGCCTTTTCAAAAGTGAGCCTTATACTCACTTGGAGAGGGCTTGCCAAAACGGACACACGCCTTGTGCCAGAGGTCTCGCAGAAAGGAGGGAGCGAACTGTAGAAGACAAAAGGCGACGAGAAAGTTGGTGGTGCGAGCAGGATAAAGCTGAGGGGCACTCAAACCACCACGAGCTCACGCAGTAGGTGAGGTGAAACACCATAGGCAGTGGCAGGAAGGAGGGAATATACAGGAGGAAGTGGAAGGACAAAGGGAAAGTAGGTGGTGCAAGTATAGGATGGTGCAGAAAGTAGGGTACATGTGCTCATCATTTGCGCGTCTGGAAAGGAAGCTGGAACACCACAGGCTCGCGCAGGCAGGAAGAAGGAGAACACAAACTGGAGGAAGAAACAAACGACAAGATGGAAGTTCATGGTACAGATAAGTAGGGCTGGCCTCACCATATACATACGTGTATATATATGTGTGTGTATGTACGCTATGAATAGCAGGGAATTCATCAGATATAAAGTCATATACGGCTTATGAATGTAAGGTTCAGGCCAACCCTACATATAAGGGTAAAGGAAAAGAACATTGTGAGCGTACAGGGAGCCGAAATGATATAGGCTCATGCAGACAGTAAGGAGCGAATTGGAGGAAGAGACAAAATGACATGGGTTGGTGGTGAAAGGCTTTACTTGGGGTGAGACAAGCAAACTGCAACAGAAGCAAGCCTCACCAATCTTAACATAAACCATATACGCATGCACACATATGCACATACACACACACAAACACACACAGTACCCACAGTAACACACGCGTGTACAGAACACACACCTTGTGCGCCATTTTTTGCAGGGGCCCTTGGTGGGTGGCCTTTCTGAGCTTGTCCAAGTTCTCCTCCAACTTCCACAGCATTTTGTCTACAGTGCTGCAAAGCAGTACACCACACATACACCACACATAAATTAAGGTCATACTCCACATCATTTTGTCCACAGTGCTGCAAATCAGTGCACCACACATAATTTTTAGGTCCTACTTCACAACATTTTGTCCACAGTTCTGCAAAGCAGTACACCCCACATGGTTCAAGCGCCAGCTACCAGAAAGGTGTGGCCCTCAACCTCATGCACCGCAGCCTGAACTCACTCATGCACCGCAGCCTCAACTCACTCATGCACCGCAGCCTCAACTCACTCATGCACCGCAGCCTGAAATCACTCATGCACCGCAGCCTGAACTCACTCATGCACCGCAGCCTGAACTCACTCATGCACCGCAGCCTCAACTCACTCATGCACCGCAGCCTCAACTCACTCATGCACCGCAGCCTCAACTCACTCATGCACCACACATACACACACACATACACACACAGAGGCGTGGCTGTTTACAAAGCACGCTCAGAGCCTTTCAAAGGGCGCCGTTGAGAGCGTCCACGCGGCATCAGAACAAGGGCATGATTATTTGCACTCCAAACACTGTTGTATGAAGTGTGAACACAAAGCACCTTATGCCACCACCCTTTTACCTGGCCTTTATTTACCTCGCTTACACCCACATCTTAATAAGGGCCTACACCCACATCATAGTTATTGCTTATAACTACACTAGTTATGGCTTACACCCACATCTTAGTTACAGCTTTCCAATTTAACCCCGTTCCTTGGTGTCCAGGCACCATCACCGGTCTTGGTATTCAAGACCTACACAAACCCACTGTCTAGGACTAACACACACACACACACACACATTGTCCAGGACTCACACAAACCCACTGTCCAGGACTAACACACACACACACACATATTGTCCAGGACTCACACAAACCCACTGTCCAGGACATATACACACACACATTGTCCAGGACTAACACAAACCCACTGTCCAGGACTAAAACAAACACACTGTCCAGGACATATGCACATACACATTGTTCAAGACCTGCATAAACTCATTCCCCACACCTGCAGTGCCCTTGCCCTTGCGTTTGAAGCAAGGCTTGGTGGCGAGCGCCGTGATTGCAAAAGCTTACACCTTACGCCACATGCCTGCCTGACTGTTGATGGATGTTTAAGTAACACACACCTTGTGAATGAGTTACACACCTTGTGTATGAGTAACACACTCTGAGTTCACACTCTGAGTTCCCACTCAGAGCAACACACTATGAGCAACACACACCTTGTGTATCTGTATGAGTAACACACCTTGTGTAGACGTCAATGGCCACACTCTGTGCCATCACTCTGCTCAAGATCTCTGTGGTGCCTAGATCCCACTACATTATAGGGAAATGTGTGTGTGCGTGTGGATGTGTGTGTATAGATGTGTGTATGTGTGGGTGTGTAGAAGTGAGTAATTTTAGCGTTGAATGTGAGAAAAATGTGCATGTGTGCAAGAGAGGGAGCAAGCAAGTGAGAGGTGTGTGTGTATGCGTGTGTGTTGCTAAGAAGTTGCTTGCACATTACTGATGAAGCCAAAAAATCGAGCAAGATGTAACAGCGACAAAAATTGCACGCCTGCCAACAAAAACAGAACAAGAAGAAAAAGACAAAACAATTCACCTGCTGAAGGACCACCAAGTCTGAGATCTGAGTGAACGTCATCTTTACCATCACCAAAACAGAACAAAAAAAGGAATGGAGACAAAACACTGTTCACCTGCTGCAGGACTACTAAATCTGGGCCCTTGGTGAATGCCTTCTTCACGGCTGCGTGCACCTTCAGCTTGATCTCTGCAGCTCGCCAGCACATAGAAATGTTTAATTGCGTTAGAACACATGAAAAATAGGGGAAAACTACGCAGGCAGTGAAAAACCACTCCCCACATTAGTGTGGGAAAAGGAGCCACTTTGGTACCGGGTACTGTAAAATTCCTCCACTAAAGGAAAGAGAAGAAATGATCAATAGCAATGAGTGTGTCACATTCTTTGACCTTCATGAAGAAGGCCATAATCAACCAGCAGTGCTCCGATGGCAAAACACACGTGCAAACACACCTTAGGCCGCGGTTACACGTAAAATTTTTCCTATTTTTTTTCTTCAAAATTTTCCTTAAAATTTTCACTTTTAGGAAAAAAAATTAGCGGTCACACGTAAAATATTTTCGGATGACAAAAATAGAAGGGCTCCGCCCGCCCAAATTTCGAGCGGTAATTTTTGTGTTTTTTATTTCCATTTTCAAGCTCTCGCTTTTTCTTGCCCTCCCTGCTTCTACCTTGCAAGTCAATACAGTCAAACTTGTATTTTCTACTAAATTTGACAACACCTGAGACCATCTTTACCTGAATCCCCACTTGATTATTCCATGCAACCCTCTGATTCTAGCCTGCCAGAGTCGCTGCAACAGCTGAACGCATTTGAATTTGTCCGACAGTTCTGGCACACACGGAATTTGTCCGACAGTTCTGGCACACACGGAATTTGTCCGACAGGTCTGGCACACAGGCTGCTCTAATTCCTTTTTGGGTGTCTTCTTGAGTAGACTTTTTTGCAACACATGACTGTGTCCTGCCTTTTTCTCATCTGCGAGGCCGGCATATTTAGAAGAGTCAGATGCACTCTTCAAGATTCACAGAGTCTCTAGCAACAAGTCAGGAAGACAAGCAGTAGACGTAAAATAATAGTTTATATCAGCGGCACTAAAATGCCTGAATAAAGCCGGCCAAAAATCCCCTCCTCGGAGGTCTCCATGCAGCCACAGAAAGCGACAGCGCATGATAACTGCAAAATTCCTGAACGGTATCAAGTAAGAATTGAAACAGTAAGTTCTGCAATTCGAGGCCGTCACAACGCGCCGCTCCGCAGCCCTTCTCGTCACCAAAAGTCCGACCCTCACAGCTCGCCGCGCAACTGAGCACTCATACTTCGGATCTCGCGCTCTAATTATCTGACAGAATCTTACGCGGAACGGAATCCCGACTGCGGAGCTATTCAGGATCAAAGTCCTTCCAACCGACTCGGTTAAAACCCGGACTTCACAAATTTCTTAGAAATTTGGGTATATTTTTGCTCAGGGACCAAAAATATTTCCCAGCGGTCACACGCAAATTGTACAAAATATTTTTCATATTTTTATATTCAAATTTTAGCTCCCCAAATGTCGTATGCCGTGATTCTTGTTGCTTGGCTGGCCATGATGCCACAGCTAATGCCTAAACAGAGGACAGACTTCTTTGATTGGGCCATGTCAACACTTCTCCCAGC
>Ga0307968_1001095_pt1 | contig 21571 bp, 27 predicted proteins | sample OrgLakmetagen650_FD_201834 | JGI IMG/M metagenome (GOLD analysis project Ga0307968, IMG submission 201834) | Saline water microbial communities from Organic Lake, Antarctica - #650 | ecosystem: Environmental > Aquatic > Non-marine Saline and Alkaline > Saline | place: Antarctica: Organic Lake...
TTGGTGCAAGCCCAGGGTACCCCCCAAAATAGCATAAATACGTTTTCGTATTATACGCGTATTGCGTATTAATAGCGTATTATACCGTATGGGACGTCTCAGAAGTCCGTATGACCCATCCCTGATTTTTTTAGTACGGTACGGCATAAATAAACGATTCTGGCCAACCTTACTCGATACCTCAATAAACTGCTCAATGCCTGAAGTCGCAGCGCCTAGTGCCAGCACTGTAGATAGTAAACTGAGGATATTTGGGGTTGGCCAGAACCACACATTTATAGGTATATACGGTGTACATACGGCATTTTTGCAAAAAAACCACCATCCAGACATTGCTTGCTTGTCTGGCCTTCTCTTTAGCATTAGCACGTTCCGCTTCCACAAGGGCTCACAATCCCATTCCTCGCTGTCTCAATCACAGCCCCCCATGACAGCAAAATAAGCAGTAGACTCACTTGTTTGGCCTTCTCTTTCGCATGCTGCGATTCCACAAAAGCTTGAGTAAGCCTACTGTGATCGGCATCTTTTGCTTGCAGGGAAGCTTCCAAGGATTGTACATATGGCCTAAATCCGAGCTGCTCCTGCCGAACCCGATCTAAGACCTACAGAACACACAGAGCGAGGGAGTGCATACATGCAAGCAGAGAGCGTGAGGGGCAGTGGAGGAATTGTTGACACACGCAATGACGCATGCACGTGACTCACACAAACACACAAATACACACACACAACGAGAGAGCTACAGCAGGTGCAACCACATTACCACACAGACATGCGAATAAGCCGATACCAAAACCATAATTTCTTTCCTCCCCCTCCCACCGCCTGGTATCCCTCCACACCACACACAATATGAATTCAGGCAATGCAATAATTGTAAAATAGAAGAAATCTTTCTTATGTTGTCACCCTAGTCTGTCACCTTCCTTTGTGGCCTAAACATTCAGACCGTCTGAAGGGGCCTTATCACGCATACAAGCAAGTGCATGCACTTCCCCACCTGCTCGTACATGCGACGTATGCTCTGCGCTTCATTAGCTTTCAGCTGCGCCTTTGTTAAACGGTTCTCCAGCTGTCTGATGGCCCTGCCCTCCTTACTATCCCACGCTAAGGAAGCGCTGACTGTGCTGCTCACAGCGCTGGCCCCACACACACTCGTGGTGGTGCTGCTGCCACTGATGCTGCTGCCCGCTTTGTCTGGGCTGCATGTGTGTGTAATGTGTGTGTGTGTGTGTGTGTGTGTGTGTGAGTATGCATGTAGGTGCGGGTGTGGAAGAATGTATGTTTGTGGAATCTTACTTATTGTTCTTTGTGTGCTCACAGCTTTTGTGTACGCGTATTTGTATTTTTTTTGAGCTTGTGGGCATATGCTAACACTTATCTCACCTATGGCTTCCTACTGCTCTGTGCAGCTCTTGCAAGCTGTCCTGGCAGTTTGACAGCTTAGCCACTGCTGTTCTTTTTTCCTGAAGGCGTGCAAAAGTGTCTCGTGAACAACTTTTAGTGTGCGTAGGCAGTGTGTGTGTGTGTGTGCGTGTGTGTGTATGTAGGCCCTACTTTCCTCTTTCTGGCTGCACTTGCACTTGCACTCGGAAACTGTCCCTTGCTCAATCCTGGTGTGACTACGAACGGTCGCAACCTGCCACACATAGACGCATATCGCCTTAATCCAGTTTGCTCCTCACCTGCATGAGCTTGTCGTAATGGCGTCGTAAGTCATGCACCCTCTTCTCCAATGTGCTTGTACTTTTGGCAGCCTGTGTGAGTGTGATTATAAAAGCCACATGTCATACTTGTTGCTGTAAACAGGGCCCACAGATATGGTTTGCCCGCAAGATGGCCATTACAAATGTACAGGCAAATAAGCAGCATCCATCCCTGCACCTGTTCCTCAGCAGCTGTAGATTTCAGGGAGCAACCATCCCTTCGTTGCATGAGCTGCTGCTTGTATTGCTTATTCTCCTGCTTCAGAGACATCCATAGCTGTCTATTCTGCTTAATCGTGTCCTGCATTGTTGTCTCTGCCTCGGCCGACTCTTTCTCTGTAGCGCATCGTGTAATTTGCTGTGCTGTCAAGGTCAAACTATTGTGTATCTGTCTTGCCTGTAAAGCTGACATCTAGTAGACTTACCCAGTATGGCACATTGCTCATGGAGCCTTGCGATCTGCTGTTGCAAAATGCTGTCGGGCTTTTGAGCTGGTCTTGCAGACCCTGCTCTTCCTGCATCTACTCCTGAGGCAGGCCTGGTCTTAGAGAGAAAGTATGGTGAGTTCACCTGAGAGTCATTTCTACTGCTCAGGGGCCTGCTGGACGGACTTGTCCGTGTCATTGATTCTTAATTTGCGTTTTCCTTGTTTCTGTGAATTCAGTAAATAAATAAAATCATCAAAGCATCAAATTGTTAAAAACTTTAAGCGACGACTTTTCGAAGGCACGGACAGATGTACGCCGTGCATGAATGCGCGTGCCGTGATATTCTTTATTACTAATTGTAAAACTTGATTGGATGCCAGAGAAGCTCCATACATGAAGTACCTACAAGAAAATAAGGTCAGTCAGGCCGTGGTAATTAAAATACGTTGATTACCCTCTGCTGCAAAATAATAGGCAGGTTCTCCCTTGATGCTCCATTTCCTTGCTTAAATTCCAGAGGGGAGCAAATGTCCTGAAATGTGACTTTTTTTTATGCAGACCATGTTTGATGAACATAACTAGATGTCCACAAAGGTTGGGGTCAATCGGACCACCCCAGAGGTCTGGTTGGGATTCCCGTTCAAATTTTGGCACTGAGTTCTCACTTTATAGGCCACTACTCCCCAACCAGAGCCTCTTTTCATCCCAAAACAAGATGGCAACTACCTTTATGATTTCATCCTGGGTTTTAAAGTGTTTGGTGAAGGGTGGTTTTCCACCTTTTTGGCACCCCTTTCGTTGATTTTCTCTGAGTGAAATGGCAATGGTGAAATGGGCCAAAGTGGAGTATCCGACCGTTTTGCCCCATTTTTGTGGCAATGGAATTCTTTACTGGAATTAGACGATTCTTATAAAAATGACAAAAATCAGGTCAGTGGGTGGTGAGATATGAGAGAATGGTGGTGAAGAATAGGGTTCACGTCGCGCAAAATTAGACGTGTGCGCCCTAGCTGGCAACATTAAGCTCAGGTGCTATCAGCAGCCACCTCTGGGTACCGAGCTTTATTGTTGCCAGCTGGGGCGCCCACACTCAATTCTTCACATTTCAAAAGTAACCCCATTGGGGGCCTCCGTCGACCCCCTCTGCTAATATTTAAGAGCCTGGTTGCGAGCAATAATTTCTTTAGACTAGCATTTGTAACCCTTGTAACCCTTAGACTAGCATTCGCACTTCTTGACTGAAGGATTTTTTTTGTAAATTCTTGTAATATCTAAGTGCCCAATCGTATTAAAAACAGAGCGAGTGGAGCAGATATGGCAAAAAAGGCGATACAAAGAGAGTATAAAAGGGAGGAGGGGTGGGGGAGCACCGCTCCCCTACCAGATGCAAAAAAGCAGGACATAGCGAAATAGAGCGTGTAGAGCAGATATGGCAAGAAAAGCGGTACAAAGAGAGCAAAAGGGAGGAGGGGGTGTGGGCCAATCCATCTAGTCATTGCTTTGATATCGATGCCGCGTCATCATCCCTACGGACTGTGTCACACGGCTTGTAAAGAGGAACGACCAGGAGGATCGCAGGATTGCTAGGCTGAAACCGGCTCATCTCGAGACAAAGTGAAATCAACCTTTTTAAACTCCTTAAAAAAAGCGTAGTCTTCCGCATCCGTGTTCCAAAAAGGGTGGAAATTATTAGTCAGGCAGAGTCGTGCGTTTTTTACAAAAATCATGCAAACAGCGTCTACGCTGCGCGCAGAGATAACTGCCTGCCAAACTCATCTGCTGCGTGCTGCGAAGTGACCGTCTTCTTTGATTTTGCTATCAGCCTTGGGAAATCAAGCCGGTGGTGCGAGATAAACTGGTAAGTCGTGCGCGCAGCAGCAGCCATAATGTCGGGTAGCTCCACCTGCCCAGTCGCGAGCTGCTGCAAGCTGACATCTGAAATCTGCTGCCGCAGCTGGGAAAACTCATCATGCTGCATTAAGCTTGCCCACGGCTCCTACGTGATCACAAAAGAAACGGATATTCAACCATGGGGTTGGCAAATAAGCATTGTTTCAGGGATTGTTAATCCAAACGTAGGTCAAATAACAGGGGATTGAACTCCAGCAGATGCACGTACACTCCCGCACAGGCACTTGCATGCACACATACATACCTGTGCGACGTACGAGAAGAGGCAAGGCACTTGGTCTGCATCAAACTTCTTCACAAGGCCATTGAAGTAAGAGGCATGCAGGCCAGCAAGAGACGCCATCTTGTGCACACCCATGGGCGGTGAGCCGATGCAGACAGCACTGAGGTTAAAAGATTGGAGAAAAGGGACTGGTTCATATGTTCATATGAAATTTATACGTTTCAAGACAAATGACGAGTGTTGATGATCTGCACCCAGTAACTCATACACTCAAATAGGTGTCAGACCGGCTCAGGAAATCAGATCACAAGCAAAGCTTGCAAGCAGGTGACAGGTGAAGGTGTGCGGCTGGTATGTTGTGGGTGCCCTTTGCCCCTCTAAGCGCTGATGATCTGACCAAACAGGAATGACCGTGCACACCTGTGTAAAGCGCCTGAACTGTCCATGACCGTGCACACCTATGTAAAGCGCCTGAGCTGTCCATGACCGTGCACACCTGTGTAAAGCGCCTGAGCTGTCCAGGTTGAGCTGCAAGAATGCACGCTCTGTCGTTGTGGCCAACACCCTTCCTCCTGGAGGTTGTTCCAGTGAAGGGCTTTGGTGGGCAGCTGGGCAGCCAGAGAACATGAAGACGCTGTTGCCTGGCAGCTGCGCGTGGTGAGGAGGTTTTATTCATCTTAGGGATGTAAGGTGTGAGCTGTGAACTGGACGTGGCAATGTTGGTGGTGCAAGGTCAAAAAATAAAAACAACGCAGGCTGTGAAAAACTCCTCCCCACATTAATTAAGGAAAAGGAGCAAGGTCAAAATGCAGGGACATTGGCGGTAAAGGTCTTAATGCAGGGGACTTATCGGAGGAGGGAGCGGTGCAGTATGAGACAGTACCAATATTAAGGAGGAACACCCTGGTGGTAAAGGGATGACAAAGCAGCGACCCGAGGAACCAACATGTCAAGGTACAAAACGATAAACAGCGACTGCGATTCCTTTTGTACGTACAGATAACAGATAACCCTTCCAAGCGCTGCAGCAGGCTGCAATCACGTGAAATACAGTGACCTGCATATAGTACAGCAACCTGCATTTGCCGTGAGTCCCCTGATGCACAAGAGCCCCAGGCAGGTAGGCAGGATGTAATGGACACCGCGCTTTATTTACAGTGCCCGCACCTGACACCCGACAACCTTGCTCGGAAACGCTTGCAGTAAGGGAAGCACATTTGGCTTATGCGCAGTGTCCCCATCGTGTTGGGCTAATGAGGCACAGCGTGCTAGGACAGACTCCCCCAGGGCCTGTGCATGTGGTACATGGATGAGGTTGAAGCTTAAACTTAGTGACATAGTTTTGTATTTGTTTGTACCCAAGTGAGAGTTCTGAGTGAATTGTGGATGAGGTGGGTTCATAATTGAATCGGAAACCAAACTTTGTGTCCTGTCTATTGAGCCTGAGGCCTGAGTGAATTGTGAATGAGATGGGTTTTAACTGAATCCAGAAACCAAACTTTGTGTGTCTCGTCTGTTGAATCTGAGTTTGAGGCCTGAGTGACTGTACAACTCTTTTCACAACAATCAAGACTAGAGGGCAGAAATATAAAGAAGAGGGCATCTGCCTAGATTCAACTGGAGGCTTGTAAGCAGCAATTGTGCTGGGAGTGCAATGGTAGCTCAATTGGAACATCAATTGCTCCTGCTTGTGTGCCTGCACATCAGTGTGGGAACACGCTTGCATCCTTCAGCCTTAGCAAAGCACTCGGTTTAAATGACAGCACTCACCCTGCCCACGCTGCGTGAGTTGTAGTGCTGCAGCAAAATGTTTTCGCCAAACCGCCTCGACAGCTTGGCGCAGGTGCCTGAAAATGGATCACAGGCGATAAAATCTTGGTGGGGAATGCAAAAGCCTGGATGGCTGCTCAAGTCATGCAACAGTTGGCGCAGGTGCCTGGAATGGATGACAGGCGATAATCTTTTGGTGGGGATTGCAAAAGCCTGGGACGGCTGCTCAAGTCATGCAACAGTTGACGCAGGTGCCTGAAAGTGGATCACAGGCAGGTTTGCTTAGGTAATATTCAAGGTCCCCTTTCTGACATATGTTTTCAGACGGCCCAATTACAAAAGACTTGGCAGCAGAGCTGTTGTGTTAAGATTCAAGGGCCTGGCATGGCTGCTTGGTTTGTATGATCAGTTTGTGCAGGTGGCTCAAAGTGGATCACAGTCTGAAAGTGATAGGAGATCAAACTACACTTACACCAAAGCATGTATGAAAGCTGTGCATGGAAATACCACATTGATTGTGACAGTCACTGAGTGTACAATATTCCAGTTAACCCTGAAAAGAGTCCTTTTAGGAAGTAGCAGTCCAAGCCAACAATTAAGTTACCTGTCTGGCCTGAAAGACAAAAGTCAGACACATATATAGGGCTGGCCTGAACCGTGCATATACGGTGTATATATGGTGTATACATGGTGTTTTTGGCAGGAAAATCACAAAACATTCGGTCATATACGGTGTGTTTGTACGGTTCTGGCCAAGCCTACACATATACACAAGCACAACGCCTCCAGCTGCCCACGTACCCGTGCATGCATCCATGCGTTGTGCTAGAACTTAGGGAAATAAGAAATAAGCAGTGTCCCGTATTTGCAGGTAAGAAAGGAGCACACACGAACCCTAACACACCCATGGGGTCATTGCTGCCCCACGCACTTGAAGCACACCTACACCTACACACGCCACTGCTTTGAAATATGTTGCAACGTTGACTAAATTTCTTTGCTTGTATACCTAAAGTAAGAGCGTACCGAGCATCAGGTACTGAATTTGTTGCTGGTTTTATAAAAGAAGCAGTCGAGTAAATTTCTGTCCCTATAGAGATCTCTACCTGCTGCGTAAATGTTGGGATCTGAAGTGCATAGGGCAGAGTCCACTACCACTCTTCCGTCAAACACTACGCCATTGCTGTTAAGGGCTTCAAATACCGTGATGGGGACCTACAGAGGTTAAAACGGTAAGAGCATATTGCTTCGTATGTTCATGCCTGTGTGTGTGTACGTGCGTACGTGTTTCTGTGTGTGGGACTTTGTATGTGTATATGTGTGTGTATGTGTGTGCTTGTGTGTGTGTGTGTGTGTGTGTGTGTGTGTGTGTGTGTGTGTGTGTGTGTGAGAGAGAGAGAGAGAGAGAGAGAGAGAGAGAGATAAGAGAGAGAGAGATATAAGAGAGGGAGAGAAAGAGAAGTCATGAGCATCAACTTAACACTCAGAATTTGAGTGCACACCGTTGTTTTGTGCGCTACCACCTTGTCCATCAATCAGAAAACAACATATCCTGTGTGCGTACACCAACCTGCACGGGCTGGCATCCGATGACCAGGTCCACCACCATGTCTGCTACAGCACTACCCTCCTCAAACTTTGCAGTGGGTTTTAATGCATTCTCCTCTGCGAAGCGTAGTGAGCTCAAGCGCGCGTCCACAGGCTCCGGCAGGGCGATTTGCATCTTGCCAGCACTTTCATGCAGGACAAGGGCCATCGGATCTGTAGTTCTGGATGGGGCGCACCAGCTTGCGAGTTTGTCCATGCCGCCTGTGAGGAGGGTGGAGGGGTGTCAAGAAGGTGAGGTCTTGGGAATGAGGAGACGCTGTTTATTTGACGTGTACGTGTACTTACGTGTGTGCGTGTGTGTATGTGTGTGTGTGTTTTAAAGGAGGCGCACCAGCTGGTACTCTTGTAAAAATACATACATTGATGTGAACACATGTGTACGCATGCATGTGTGCACATGTTCATGCGTATATACTAGATTTCCATGTGCTCACGTACATGTGCATGTACATCTTGCGTATCTTGCATGTGTGAATGGATTTAAAAACAAAAGATGGAGAAAGAATGCATGAGCACATGTGTCCACAACTGCAAGGTATGGCTCACCTCTAACTTCGAGCACAGACAGCGCCTGATACGCGTCCAGGGAAGAGCCATACACAATTATCTTGTCCATAGTAAGGGAGTCACCAAACATGAAGTCAGCAGTCAGCTCTTGAGCTCCGCAAAGAGCGCCAGCAACTTCTGGGTCACGCTGTGTGTGTGTTAGCGTGTATGTGTGTGTTTGTGTGTGCACGTGAAAGAGAGGTGGCATGCCTCCAAATACGCATGCGCAAGGTGTAAATGTGTATGTTTGCGTTTGTTAACACATGCGTATGAATGTGCTCCACATCATCTTGCTCTTTAGGCGCACACGGGTGTCTTGGTGCACAAAGGAGCCTCAATATCATTCAATCACTCTATGCCAGCATAAAAGTGAACTAGAAAGGACAACCAGCTCGTTTTGGTACTTTTGTCGCTCGCTTAGAGCTTGAAGGGCTCACAAGGGGGTAGGGCTTGCAGAAGGACGTCATATGGTGCAAAAAAGAATCCAAGTACCAATGCCCTTGCCTTTATGTGTCAAGACACATACATAGGGTTGGCCAGAACCGTATATATACACCGTATATGACCGTATATTTAATGATTTCCCTGCCAAAAATACCGTATATACAACGTATATATATGGTTCTGGCCAACCCTACACATACATACTCCCCAGGCGCTAGAAATGTGTCATACATCGGTTGCTTTTCAGCTGGCACAACACGGCTCTGCTTGCTTGCACAGGGCCCTGATCAAAGAGGACCCACATGTGCAAAGGTGCTAGCCGTAGGCTCCTGCAGCCCGCAGGTGATGACCAGGAAATCGTAATTCAGCTGCACACCATTGCTGAGAGCAATGGCACGTGCAGCTCGGTCCAGGCCGACCATGTCAGCGTCCAGCACAGTCACGCGCGCTTGCAAGCCCAGACGCGCAATTATACCTGCAGCAGTTTTTGTGCGTTGAAAGGCGCTGTGTGAGTTGAACTGCAGTAGGACTAAAGCAGGGCCGTCTGTTCGACGCATATGCCAGACACGTGGAGGTTTCTGATTGAAAGATTTGTGCACAGACTAGGAAAACCGTGTGCACGGTTGTATAAGCTTGGTCCTGGTCAGACCTGGATAGCAAGCATGCATGCCAGGTTCCTGTTGCCTTTTAAGGAAGACTTTGGTGTTTGTATTTAGCTGGCACCTAATTGAGGTGACTCAATTAAATACCCTTGCTGCCCCCCCTGGCATGTTGGCTTTGCCGACACAGGCCACTTGGCAGCACACAAGCACACAAGCCACTTGGCAGGTGATTGCTGAGTTGATCATTGCTGTAAGTTAGCTGAAACAAGCATATCAAGTTGCCACATTAATTGCTCCAAGTGTTGCATACCTCCAGCCTTTCACAGGCACACACAGAGCCTCATTTCCCATCTTCGTATGATGCATTACCACGACTGCTGGTGGCCACGTAATCTCACACACGATGAGTGACCTTCCATTTTTGAAGAGACATGCACACCCACACAGCTATGTACCGCAAAGTATCGTGCCTATCTAGCAACTTTGTAGCCGCATGATCAAAAAGCCACGCACAGCGTTCTGCTCGTCACTCACTCTTGGTGTACTGGCTGGTCACCCCCCCCACTGAGATGCCCGTGGGTGCCAAGAGTGTGATGTAGTTGAGGCTCAGCTGCGGGTGAAGGATGATGTGCTCCAATGCTGACAGCCCGGCTTCGCTGGCGCCCACCACAACCACCTGCGGTTAGGTCGTACCAGGGTTAGGGTTTGCCAAAATTGTATACGTAGGGTTGGCCAGAACCATATATATACGGTGTATATACGGTACTTTTGGCAGGGAAATTACAAAATGTACGGTCATATACGGTGTATATATACGGTTCTGGCCAACCCTATGTATACGCAAACCGTATATGACCGTATGTTTGGTGACTTCCCTGCTATAAGTATTGTTTTTTGTTTACATACACCGTGCATGCACACACGTATACCGTTGCATATATGATTTTGGTTAACTCTCACCAGGATGCAAGTGTGTGAGTGAATGAGGTCACAGGGATTAGCATGTTCCAGTTGCGCTCTACTTGTTGAAAACCAAGGAGGTGGTCTACAATGAATAATTGCCAGCAGCAAGCGTGCACCTTCCAACAGAGCTGACAATACACAGGAATACAACTGTGCTTTGATGGCGCCAAGGCAAATCAATGTGACTTGGATAAGAGGAGGCTTGCCGCAAATAGTCCACCGCCCATTATGGAAAGCTCACCTGTGCGTTAATTCCTTGCTTTGGCAGGAAGGCACATCTCCGGCTGAACATGTACAGCGCGAACTCTGCCTCCATGCCGGGGGGAGGGTCTTGGTGACGGGGTGGAACCTGTGTGTGTTTTTGTTTGTGCATGTGTTTTTGTGTGTGCATGCATTTGTATGTGCATGCATATGTAATATGTACACATGTGTTTTTGTGTCTGTGCATACATGTGTGTGTATGCGGATTCGTTTGTGTGTGCTTGTGTGATAGCGTCTCTGGCACATGCAGGCAGTGCACACAAACAGGCAATGGCAGTAATAGTGTGCACAAACAAGCAATGAAAGTAGTAGTATGGGATTAGGTAGATCAGATCGACAAGGTATGGGATTAGCTAGATTAGGTTTGGGAGTATGCAGCAATTAAAAAAAAGAAACTGGTGTGTCCAGGAAGGCGGTCTCCTCAGATCAGGCTTTGAATAAGCATGCTGTTCATTTTGCTGTGGGAGCACTAACAAAGAGGCTACCGACATTTTGGCACAGTCACTCTGGAAGATCCCATATTATTATTTAGGCTCAAGGAGACGGTGCCATGCTGCGATCAACTGTGGGTGCAAACTCCTTCCTTCATACCTGTTGCATAGTATTCAGCGTGTCTGGTATGGCTTGCCCAGGGGGCAAGGCGTAGTAGAGCACTGTTTTCTGCACACACAGCAATTAGGGGATTAATGTGGTGAATAAAAAAGGTCCGGTTCCTATTCAGAGGTTTTTGGATCAATCCAGCACCAGGTGCTCTCACACTTGTCAATGCAATGGTCGCAGTACTGCTACGAAAAAAGGTCAAGAACACTACCAATTCCAAAATAAAGTGCTTTTGTACAAACAGCCTCAATTACAGGATTCATCCTCTGACAAAGTACGATGTCAGCACAGATATAAAGTATGCACCTACTCTTTGAGCGTGCACGCAGTGCATACAAGCACACATGCCTACACCCATGCACACACACACACACTCGCCTCAGAACAAGGCTCACCTTTAAGATGCGCTGCATACAAGCACACATGCCTACACCCATGCACACACACACTCGCCTCAGAACAAGGCTCACCTTTAAGATGCGCTGCATACAAGCACACATGCCTACACCCATGCACACACAAACACACACACACACTCGCCTCAGAACAAGGCTCACCTTTAAGATGCGCTGCATACAATCACACATGCCTACACCCATGCACACACACACACACACACTCGCCTCAGAACAAGGCTCACCTTTAAGATGCGCTGCATACAATCACACATGCCTACACCCATGCACACACACACACACTCGCCTCAGAACAAGGCTCACCTTTAAGATGCGCTGCATACAAGCACACATGCCTACACCCATGCACACACACACTTGCCTCAGAACAAGGCTCACCTTTAAGATGCGCTGCACCCCACACAGCAGCTCACGTGCACGGTGCACAAAGATGGGGTTCATGCACACCATGTCAATCTCCGCATGCTCTGGTGCCGGGTGGTGTGGGAGGTCGATGAGGTGCGAGAGCGAGAAGTTGGCCTTGAGCATTCCAAGGTCTACACTGGTGCTGATAGTGACAAGACCAACGACTTCTCCCTGCAACGGAAAGGCCGGTCGGGCAAGGAAAAGGCATGTGCTTGGGACGGACGATAAACAGTAGCAAGGACAGCGATGAGCATGACAGTATGCACGATATGATTACCTGAGGCTTCACTCTGGAGAAATGCTGCGCCAAACATACACATACTGTTATCATGTACGGTATCTCGGCGCGCACATTTCCACACGCATGCATGCACCAGCACCCCCATCCCAGTAAAGTCACGGCAAGCAATGTGCACACCCATACCAAAGGGGGTAAAAGTGTGTGAGCAACCTGCGTGTGCAAAAACACATACACACACACTGCACCTGCACAGCTGCCACCACCGCGGTGCCCCTCCCTAGTGCAGTCCTGAACAGGTCTTGAATGTGTGCAGAGTTGGGCATCCCTGACACCAGAGTGCTGACTCCCTCTGCATCTGCATCTTCAGCAGGCCGTACTTCAAAGCCCTCCATCAGGGCGTGCCTGAGTGACAGTGAGGATGGGTAGGGTGTTGTCTCATGGATTGTATTTGCTTCTTCAGCAGGCTACACTTGAAAGCCCCCATCAGGGCATTCTGTGGCGGTGGTTGTGGTGGGCATATGGGTGGGTTGGCCTGCACCAGAATATGTGCGGTGTACATATTGTACTTTGGGCAGGGGAATCACCAAATATATGGTCACATATGGTTCTGCATTTATACGGTTCTGGCCAACCCTACATACGTGCAACACATTACACATGGAACAAGAGTTGAGTGGGTTGCTGTGCATTTGGGTGCATCAAGAACGTCAAGGTGTACTTTCAATTCGCACTTCGTGGCTCTCAAAACTCCTATGATGCATGCCTTTATTTTCACAAGCAGGTGTGTGCATGTATATACAAGGTAACAGCAGGATTATTGCACACAGCTTTTCAGGCTACAGAGGTGATGCCAACGATTTCATCAAGTCTGATGAATCCACATGCTCCATCATTCAAGGCTCAGCAAGCGCAGGATGCTATACAGCAGGACGTGTCCAGGTGTGCCAAGCACGTGCTCCTGAGATCAGAAGGGTTTTCGAAAAAGGATGCAACTAAAAGAGGGAAAGAGGTAGGGTGCGTTGCTTTCAGTCACCTGTTGATGAGGTACAGCACCTCAGGGAAGTTGGAGCCAGGTGTGGGATCCAAACGTGTGAAGGAAGACACAAGGGGGGGCTCAGTGGAATCGTGGGGAAGGGTGAGCACACAGTACTGCTTGTCTGGAAAGGCGTTGAATGCTGCACATGCATGAAGTGTATGTGTGTGTGTGTGTGCGTGTGTGTATGTGTGTGTGTGTGTGTGTGTGTGTGTGTGTGTGTGTGTGTGAGCGTGTATATGTGTATGTGTGTGTGTACCTGTGTGTGTATGCTCATAGAAGTGTTCAGAGACGGTGCACAAATCAAGGCAGGCGTGTATGTTTGTTATCGTGTGTGTTTGCTTCTGTGTGTGTACGCACGACAGGGATCTAGACCTGACGACCAAAAGTTGGCATCATTGCCCGTTCTGCACAAGGTTGGCGTACAAGATTGTCAGTGCTGCACACTATATACTGGTCATGTGAGCTGAATGCTTACACCTGGATAAGACTGCGTTATCCCAACCTTGGACAGACCTTCCAACAAGGGATTCATAACTTTCCATAAAGGGCAAGAAAATTGAATGACCAGGAAGGGATCCCTGATGTAAATCATAGCTTCTGCAAGAAATTTCACGTCTATGCCTTGTAAGGCAGGTCTAAGCAGGGATTGAAAGCGACCAAAAAATTGTGATCCTGGCCTAAACCAGACCTTCCTGCACGAATATGTGCAACAGTGCCTCGTAAGGCATGCCTGCGCAGGAACCAACAGTGATCAAAAACCTATAGCCATAGCGGTAGCCATACCTTCCTGCAAAAAATTCCACGCCTGTGCCTCGTAAGGCACGTCTAAGCAGGCCATGGTGATGGCAAACACAGAGGCTTGCACCAGGTCCTCTGCCTCCTCGTCCTCGTACACGGAGCACATGTATGCCATCTCTGCATGCACCTGATAAGTTGCGAGGAGGAGGTCTAATTGGGGAGGAGGTGTAATTTGGGAAGAGGGGCATTGAGTCTTTGGGTCAAGAATTAAAGTTCCTGCCAGATTTTTGTACTTCAAAAACATGTTTGCCACTTCTGCGCGTGATTGTAGCTATTGAAGAGGGAGAGAGGCTCGGCAGCCATAAGGCTCCTGCCTTGGCCTTGCACTCGGGGGACATGCACGCCAACTGCAGCATCCCAGCCTGACAGACTCTTATTTTTAGAAGTACACTTCATTTTACATTGACTTTGTACCGCTACAGTCTGCCCATCTACCTGCTGTCCCTCAATAGGTTCACAAACATTACACACGCAAGCGCAGATGCACGTGTGTATGTCTGTGTGCGGCTTATTGCACACACACACACAAACACATACACACGCACGCGCAGATGCACACACGTGTTTGCTCCTCTTCCTCAGCGAGCTCATCCAACATTCCTGCACCTACCCGCCTCGTGAAGGACACAAACACAGGCACATATACAAACATACACACAAGACACACACACACGCACACACACAACACACACAACCATTCACACCTCTCCTTCAGTAGGCTCAGCTGCAGCCTCCACGTCTGCCTGTGCGACCTCACCCTCAACATCCACACACGACACACACGCACACACACAACACACACAACCATTCACACCTCTTCTTCAGTGGGCTCAGCTGCGGCCTCCACGTCTGCCTGTGCGACCTCACCCTCAACATCCACACACGACACACACGCACACGCACACGCACACAACCATAACCATTCACACCTCTTCCTCAGTGGGCTCAGCTGCGGCCTCCAAGTCTGCCTGTGTGATCTCACCCTCAGCATCCACACACGACACACACGCACACGCACACGCACACAACCATAACCATTCACACCTCTTCCTCAGTGGGCTCAGCTGCGGCCTCCAAGTCTGCCTGTGTGATCTCACCCTCAGCATCCTCCCCCTCCTCTCCCCCACCCCTCTGCTCTGTGAGGGACAGGGTTGCCTGCACGTCCGCATCAACTCGTCTCCCCTCCTCCCCCCCCTCCTCTATTGCCTCCACACCCTCTGAACCTGCAGCCACATTGATTAGTCACATTGCTCAGGTAAAGCGAGCATTCATTCCTATGTGGTAGGGCTGGCCAGAACCACGCACATACGTGTGCACAATACAGGCCTTCCAGTGGGAAATTTCCAAACTAGACCATCATGTAGGTTGAAAATATGATACAGAAGTTTTAATTATGGTACATGTAGTCCCTTGTATCGTATTTCCAAGAGGGAATATTCCAAACTAGACAGTCATGTAGGTTGAAAGTATGATACATATAGTCCTGGCCGGTCCTGTAAGTAGGGCTTGGCAACTAGCTTTCAATGCTAGTAGTAGGACACTCTAACAAGCTCCACACACACATACACACACACACATACACACATATGTACGTATGCACCTTTCCCTTTCCCCTTCCCACACGGCCAAGTATACTGCATACATTGGGTTGGCCAGAACCGTGTATCTGCACCGTATATGACCGTATGTATGGTGATTTCCCTGCTAAAAATACCGTATGTACACCGTATATACCTATAAATGTATGGTTCTGGCCAACCCTAAGTATACACCTTGCCCATCACCTCCATACTCACACTCATACATACCTTCTGCAGAGACGCGGGCCTCCCCTTGTAATGTTTGTTGCTGCTGGTCAGTACTCTGATGCGTATCAGAGTCTACCGATTGCCTGGACACAACGGACTGCTGCTTGGTAGGCTGCTTTCGTGGTTTGTCTTTGCCAAGGCGGTGCCCCAAACGAGCCATCAGGGCACTCATCTGCATGTCATGCGTGCATGTGTGTGATTGTGTGGTCATTTTGTTTTTTTGTTGTGTGTGCACGTGTGCGTGAGCCCTCACAATGTCTGTAACTAGTCAACATATTCATTCCCGGCCAGCAAATCTGCAGCACACAGAATCCAGCACTGGTATAGATTGTGCAACGATAATTACCCCTAAATGCCCCGTATCATTGCTTGTCAACCCAAATTGTAGCTATAGGACTTCTTGAGCCATTCTGTGATTTGTAGCTCAGGGGCTTCTTGAGCCAACAAATTTGTGATAGCTTGTACGCCTTGTCATGCGGGTAATGACACAATCATCCTTTTATCCAAATGCTTTAAGTTCTCCAATCCCCCTCATCAAAAGCAGGATCAGTATGTACTGCCTGCATTTGCTATACCATCATGCACATGATTCAACCACATGCTCATGCTTTCATGCACACAGGGTTCAAGACACTCAGGATTGGCCAAAAGCATGTGTATTTGGTGTACATGAGGTATTTTGAGTAGAAAAATTGAAATTGTTTACAACCCTGTATGTGGTGTACATGCAATGTTGGTGCATACAATTTCAATGCTTCCAGCCACATATGTTGCATAGACAGTGTGTGAATACCCACACACTTTTTCAAGAATCACTGCCATACACCGTATATGATGTACGTTGCGTACACAGCATGCATGTACAGTGCTAGCCAACCCTACCTGTACATCGGAAGGAGTCCACATGCACCTGCTAGGCACAAGACACGGCACAGCAGCAGGATAACTGCTGAGCAAAAAAAGCTGGAAATGCTGCAGGACCCCACCTTTTTAGTCCGCACTGTGTTGTGTGCCAGCCCAGACAGACGTTCGTACTCCTCTTGGGGTAGAAGGTTGTCGTAGGGATGCAGATCAAAGGCGTCCATGAGCGGGGAGGTGTCCACCTGAAAGGGGGTTGTCAAGCAGCACAAAGATGTCCATGCACAATGATGTGTGTATTGTACTACGAAGCGCTGCGTGCGCAGCTTGTTGCTGACGTCCTCTTTATACGGGGGGTTGACGGAGAGCAAGTGCGTGATTGTCCCCATTTTGTTTCACTGGCCCTGGTGGGCATGTCAGGTGTGGAAAATTGGGAAAGGGGACGTTGTCCAGGATGCACCTTTTGCGACAATGGAGCGTGTCATAAAGTTGTTATTAATTTGAGCGAATGGATCTTGAGCGTCGCTTAAAAAGGAAGATGTAGGGAAAAGGCAGGAGTTGCTACCATCAAGTTGTGACACTTTGTGACCAACATTAATTTAGGTTGCTGAGAAACTTGTTGGGTCAGCCAATGGTGAGAAATGAATTTGTCGTATTTCTAACTTCCAGCAAGCTCGTATTTTTCAGTATGACAGAAACATGTGTGGAAGCAAAAGCAAAAGGGTGTGAGTCTTTTCCTGCAACTTTGACCTGATGTCCACGCTTACCTTGAACATAGACAAAGCCCTAAAGTCAACACTAAATGAGTGTGTGTGTTTGTGTGCGTGTGTGTGTGTGTGTGTGAATGCTTAGTGCTTACCTCACTCGTGGCCACCATGAAGCCTGCCAGCCGCATACTGCCTTTTACCTCTGCAGTGTGCATGTACGTGATTTGCGTGATTGTGTGTGCCTAGGACCATTTTGCCCCTTCTATTGTAAATGAGCACAAGAACGCAAATGCATAAGCACGCCGGATTGCAGTTTTGTTCTAAACACAGGAGTAAGGCTTGTGCTGATACACAGCAGTGCACTTGGCTATGGTAGTTTTGCATAAGGAACAAAGGCTGCTCAAAAAGGGAGCGCCTCGTAGCTCGTAGCCGATTAACGGGAGCTTCATTGTAAGATACTTGCAGCGGGTGAAATGTGCGTTGGTATACAATTATGAAGGAACCTTTTCACTGCTTTGAAACTGGAGGAAACTGACCAAGGAGCATACTCTCTCGCATTATAGAGGGAGATATTGAATGTAAGACTACAGAGGGTGCACTGCTTAGGGACACACGGAGGTTGCCACTCTTAATCTCACTTTTCTCTAGCCTTCTTTGCACCTTATATACAATTACGAAGGAACCTTTTCACTGCTTTGAAACTGGAGGAAACTGACCAAGGAGCATACTCTGTCGCATTATAGAGAGATATTGAATGTAAGACTACAGAGGGTGCACACAGAGGTTGCCACTCTTAATCTCACTTTTTTCTAGCTTTCTTTGCACCTTACCCACACAAGCATGGGGTTAAAGAGGGGGAAGCCCTCAGCCATTTGGCTTGGTCTGAAGGCGCAACTTTTTATTCTAATTCTTTCGCAAGGAAGAGGGTTAGAGTGCTTAATCAAATCAACGTCACTGCAGAGTATTGGACACAGCACATCAACTGTTTACCCCCCAATCTTCTTGGCTTGTTTCACAAACCTTTTGGATTAGGGGGGTATCAGTTGATGTGCTGTGACAAATACTTTGCAGTGATGGTGGTTTGACCTTAAAGCTGTCACGCCCAATTGTTGGCAGCGACAAGTCACGTGACAAGCAATTAGTTGGTTGACAGTTGAGAGTTTCTAAATGTCTTGTTCAATAATCTGGATGGTCAGTCTTTTTGATAAACTTTATCTTCTGGATTTGATAGGTATGGTAATTAATTGACAACATGTGAGCATTTTATGAGGAACCATTAGAGGGATCCTCAAGAGACCCTGTACCGTGTAAGGTCTCTGATTCTATTTGTTTGCCTAGTCATCTTAACCTGTAACACAATGAGACCGAGCATGTCTGAGTAAATGGTCCAAGCTCCGGGATGGAGCAGCAGTGTGGCAGCTAACCAAAGATGAGTAGCAGAGATAGATGCACATGCGTGTGTGGGCAGAGAATGCACAGGCATGGAGACAGAGAACTGGCTGGTAGAAGCATTGGGGGTTTTGCTTGGTCCGAAGGCACGACAATTTAATCTCCGGTTGCCGACCAAGCTGAACGGCTGAGGGCTTCCCCCTCTTTAGCACCATTTTCTCCAGAATTTCTTGCCTCCTTTGTACGCACTTTGTTTCCATCCATCACCAAGCTGTCAATGTTACCTTCACACGCCAACAAGCAACTTGCTGGCGTGTGCACGTGTGTGCATGGATGCCACTTTATACCTCCGCCTAAAATATTCTTCCCTGTTTCTATTACAACATCTCTTAACATAATTATTGAAACAGCAAGGTCGCTCAAACAACCGTATGAGTAGGGCTGGCCAGAGCCATACACGTATTCCTATTTAGTGGTGTATAGGTACACAATTTCTTGGCATGAAGTTTTCCATACGGTCATGCACAGTGTGTATGTACGGTTCTAGCCAACTCTAAGCATGAGTAACGTTTCCAGTCTCTCACCTGGGTCTTCCATGCTAGCCTCTTGCACCAGTTGGGCCGCTGCCTCTAAATCATGTGCCACAAACACACAGTTGTGTTCGTCTTGATTGGCTACTACACGCGCTAAAGCAAAGGCCTCTTCAGGCCTGCTGGACTCCGGCAGCTGAGAGAGGGCAGGGAACCTGCAAATTGATGTTATGAGTTTGTTTGTTTTTGTAAGTTGTATTTTTTGAGCAGTGTGTATGAATATGAATTTTGTGTGCATATGTGACGCCGCATACTGCATGCATGCAGGTGTGTGTGTTTATGTGTTAGTGCGTTTAGCATGTCTTTCAGCGCGAGTTTTGCTGCCAGTACGCAAACAAAACAGGGAGAAAAACAGACACCTGTGCATGCATAATCTGAGCAGCAAAGCAACAGGTAGAGAACAAACAGGTTTCCTTAATTGTGGGCATCACTCGATCTTCTGCTTGTTTGTACATTCTGTCGTAGCTGATGTCGGGTTGCACAAGTGCTGGCAGCAGACGGAACGTTATTCCACCCAACTGGCAGGTTTCGAAATATATGCTTGTGTACAGTCTGTCACACCTGGTGCTGAACCTTTCAAGGACCATTGCTTTCAATGCTGGACCTTTCAAGGACCATTTCAAGGACCATATGCTTGTGTACAGTCTGTTATAGCTAGTGCTGGACCTCTCAAGGACAAATAGCAGATTGTCATCTTCTCCAATACAGAAGTAACCTCTAAATAAGTGTTTGTTCTGTCATACCTGGCGCTGGACCTCTTAAGGACCGGCAGCAGTTTGTTATTCTCCCCAATACGGAAGCAATATTTGATGAAATGTTCGTTCTGTCATACCTGGCGCTGGACCTCTCAAGGACCGGCAGTAGTTCATCATGGTCCTCCACACGAGCATGCCTCACGGACAGAGTGGGGAGCACAACATAGGAGGGGGCCTCGTACAAGATGGTGTTTGTCTGCACGCCAGTGGTCGGAATGTAAACAAATATTTGATCTAAGAGACCCTGCTGTGCCTGTGGCGCCTCGACACAAATTGTGTAGCAGGGGATGATTAATTTAGCATGAAGTGTGCGTACATTTGGACTAGTTATTTCTCTGAGTTTTGGATTAACAAAAGTTATCCTTAAGTGCTTCCAGGCACACTCCCCCTTAACGCACATGACACACATGTGTGTACTTTGTGCAAGGGTCAAGATCAGTGTCTTACACACAGACGTCTCATTTTACACAGCGTAAATTAACTGGAAGCTGCATCACAAGCAAGAGTAGCGTGTCCCTGTGTACAATTGAGCCTTGACTCACAGCAACTCGGACTTCACCCATACAGGTGTGTGCCTCAAAGTATGTGCGTGTGTCTGAGTGTGAGTGTGTGCATTCGTGTGTCCTAGCGTGTGTGCGTACCCTAAGCAGCTAAACAGACTGACCTCTTTGCTGGCAGTTACACGTGTGAACAGTGTGGCCAGGCCTGGCTCCACAAACGTGATGTCTGTGCTGGTAGCCATGAGGAAGCAGCGCAGGTGGCTTGCAATCGTCTGTGCGGTGCGAAAGAGGCATGCACTGCCCTCCACCTGAGAGAGCAATTGTTAGCTTTGTTTATTTTGTGTACTTTGTGTGTGTGTGTGTGTGTGTGTGTGTGTGTGTGTGTGTGTGCAGTGACAGACACAAAACCAGTCGAATGCAAATGCACTTAAACGCCAATCCCTGTTCCTACCATCTATTTCTGTACTGTTATTTGCCTCCAACATTGTGGCCTTACCTCGTGCTCTGATCGAATGCAGCATATGGAGACAAAGGCTGTGCTGCACTGATTGCGCTTGGCAGCAGACAGGCTTTGTAGCCACCCTAAGCTCCCCACTGATGATGCTCCACATCCAACGCGGACACACGGTACATCTTGCCTGGAGGAGTCGTCCATAGCATTTTTGGCAGCGGGTTAGTGTGTGTATAACTAAAGGGAGGGGAAGGGAAAAAAGGGAGGGGAAGGGAAATAAGGGACTTTTGAGCAGCGTCCAACTTAATTACGTTTGGAGAGGGGGGTGCCTCTGTGTGCATGTGTGAGTTGCATGCAAGTGCATTGTGATGTATGTGTATGTGTGCATACGTGTGTGAAACTGCGTGCGTGTATGTGTCTGCATATGTGCGTGTGTGTTGTATGAGAGAGAGAGAGAGAGAGAGAGAGAGAGATAGAGAGAGAGAGAGAGAGAGAGAGAGAGAGAGAGAGAGAGAGAGAGAGAGAGAGAGAGAGAGAGAGAGGGAGAGAGCGCAA
>Ga0307968_1001096_pt1 | contig 21565 bp, 23 predicted proteins | sample OrgLakmetagen650_FD_201834 | JGI IMG/M metagenome (GOLD analysis project Ga0307968, IMG submission 201834) | Saline water microbial communities from Organic Lake, Antarctica - #650 | ecosystem: Environmental > Aquatic > Non-marine Saline and Alkaline > Saline | place: Antarctica: Organic Lake...
CACCACCACCACCACCACCACCACCATCACCACCACCACCACCACCACCACCACCACCACCACCACCACCACCACCACCACCACCACCACCACCACCACCACCACCACCACCACCACACAAGTTGCTAGCATAAAGTCACCTGTCAGCATGATCACATCCTTTCTGGCCTGCTTCCTCCCGCTTTTGTCGCCTTTTGCGCTTCCCTGTAGCCCCTGAGGCTTGCCTGCTATGGCAAGGTCTGGCCACGTGCCTTGCTGCAGCATTTGGACAGCCCGTCTGTTCAAAAATGTGGTGTGTGTGTACACGTGAGTTTGTGTGCGAGTGTGTGTGTGTGTGTGTGTGTGAAGGCGGAACTGTTCAGTACTTCAGTTCTCCAAGGATTAAATGATGCTAGGCAACGGTCATCGAGACAACTCTGAAAAAGAAGACTCAACATCTAAAAAGCAGGAGGCCACGCAAAGCCTTCCCTCTTATATTGAATTGAATTAAGCAGTCTAGGACTCAGTCGCGCAGCCTCACCTCGCCCCAGGCTGCACTTCATCTTCAAAACACAGCACCGCCACCTGCTGCTGCGGCTGCTGCAGGCCTGCTGCCGGACTGTATGTGTGGGCTTCACTCGTAGCATGACCATAGTTATGCCCAAACAAGGCACCCTCACCCTGCGTCCCATTCGAATGTGGCCTTTCTGCGTTCGACTCCATCGATGCTGCTTTTTTATGAGGAGCCTCGTCATCCAGGCTCGACCAGTGTACGGTTTCAATTGAGCTTGGAGCTGCGGTGGCAAGCAGGTATGACTGGGCACGCACGTTGGAGGAGGTGCTGTGCTCTTGGGCGACCCTGTGTGATTGAAGGGTAGCAGGAGGGTGAGGTGGTGCTGCCAGCGGGGATGATTGGGCACATGTTTGCGATGAAATTTACTTTGTGGGGTACGGTGTTGGCACAGTGCAAGGATACGAGGCGGTATGCCCTTGGACTGCCTTGTGTGAGTGAAGACAAGTAGGGTAGAGGTGGATCGGAAATGCTGCTTGAAGGAATGACTGGACGTGATTGCCAGAGAGGGGGGTGCTTTGTTTGGTAACAGCAACAAGAGAGTCATGGATGAAAACCAGGAGGAAGAAAAGCCACCAAGGACGCTCCATAATAATCGATATTGTGCATTAGATAATCAATAACTCTACGCAGAGTATGCTTTATCGTTTCACGCACCACCACGTGCAAGTATGTTTATCGTTTCACGCTTTATAGTTTCAAGCACCACCACCACGTGCATGTATGTTTATTGTTTCACACACCACCACGTGCATGTATGTGCAAACGACAGTGAAATGTCCTCACTTAATGGCTTTATTATTGCGGGAAAGATAGAGGAGCCCTCATTATACAAATCCTGCCTACAAACCTGAACAAAACATGTGAACTATCAAGGTCACCTGTCCAACTGCTCTCTTGCCAGTCCTGGGGGCAAGCAGCCGCGGATGAAGCTGAGGGAGCCAAAGCTCACAAACTCCGGTGCCGACCCTGCTCCGAGCCCCCCCTCACAAAGGCCCTGCACTCCTGCTCCCGGAACCTGAAGCATGCAGCACGCGCAGTTCTGCCAGCTTGTGTTTGCCATGAAGTGGGTGTGAGACGAAAAGGGGAGGCGTCTGCACAGCAGTTCAAGCCTACAGCAAAGGAAAGGCGCTCCAGGCTCTGGGTCGGCATTGAATTGTTGCTCACTCACTGCATTGCACACTTACACACACACTCACTCACACACACAGACACATACACACACACTCTCACACACGCAGACACATACACACACTCACACACAATCGCATGCGCTCACGCCATTTGATACAATGCCGTTGTTGTGGTTTTTACACATTACGGGCAATAAGGATAAACCAGACACACACATACGTATTGCGTGTATAATCTAGTGCTACATTTGATGTAGAGGCTGCCACAGCAATTAATGAAGGGACGCTCTGCAACTGGGTTTGTTTTGGTCACACGCATTTGATTAAGTCTTGTGTGAGCGTAGCAATATCATACCTGCAGGACATTGGTGGTGGTGGTGTCACAGTGTACTGCCTATGCTGCACCACGTGCAGCATTTGATTTATAGATACCTACAACACACGTACCTGGCGCACGTGGTGCACTGCAAGGTTTTGGGTCCCTACTAGGGGACCTAGCTGAGCTACCACAGCATTCGACACTGGGTGGTTGGAAAAGCGAGATAGGGCCACCGCGTACTGCGTATGTGTTTGGGGACATGAAAAGGTGACTTTTTGAAATGATCACAGAGCTATGATAAAGTGGTGTTATGACGGGAAGGCAGCAAAAAGGAGCACGTGAAAATTTGTGCAAGCTTTGGACGCCGTGCAAAATGAAATGTCATTTGCTTTTCACTTGGTCTGTCTTGTTCAGTTAGTGAGGCAAGCTCTTGCCCTGTTACATGTACACAAAAGGAATTCCATCAACACATTTGCAGACAGCACACACACACACACACATTCACAGTGACACATCCACAACGGCACATTGACAGCAGCACACTCACTTCGTTCAACAAAAACACACACGTGGCCACATACTCAAGACAGCTTGTTCACAGCAGCGGACACTGCCCAAGCTGTCAGCAACCCATACCCAACATACCGCAACACATTCACAGCTTTTTGCTCTCTGCAATACACATCACACACGCCCTCAGCACTCTCAGTGGCAAGGCACGCTGCACGGAGCCCTTACCGCCCCCACCCTGTTGCAACATATTAACACAACCTTCACCATGCTCCTTACACTAACAGGAACGCATTCACGAATGCAGTGAAATCACGGAAAAATTCCTGATTTTGTACATTCACTAAAAAACGCACGATCCCAGCATTACATTCACCACAACACACGATCTCAGCATTACATTCACCACAACGCACGATCTCAGCATTACATTCACCACAACGCACGATCTCAGCATTACATTCACCACAACGCACGATCTCAGCATTACATTCACCACAACGCACGATCTCAGCATTACATTCACCACAACGCACAAGCTCAGCATTACATTCACACACCACAACACACGATCTTGGCATTACATTCACCACAACACACGATCTCAGCATTACATTCACCACAACGCACGATCTCAGCATTACATTTACCACAACACACGATCTCAGCATTACATTCACACACCACAACACACAACACACGACGCACCCCACACATTCTCCTGCAATGCACGCTGTTCACGGCTCTTACCACTCTCACACCATTCCTCGCAACACAGCAACACGTACGCTTTTTAAACATTAAGGGATGAAATTCACAAAAGCACCTCACAGCATCTCACACACACATATACACACACCAACAACACGCTCACCTGCAAGGCACGCTGCTCAAACCCCTCTGCCACCCCTGAAGCCACCAGGCCCCTGCCACCCTCAACCCCATCCCCCCCACCACCACCTTTCGTGTGAAAACCCGCATCCCCCCCCTTACCCAAAACACTGCTACCAGAGCTGAAGGTGCTACTACTACCCTCACTGCTCTCGCTTTCACTCTCCCTGTCTGACTCGCTCCTTTGCCCCCTTTCCCCCCTCACACTCTTTCCATGATGCACCAGAGTCCTGTTGATGCTGTTCCCAATCCTGGTGCCACTGCTGCCGGCGCCATGGAAGGAGATGCCGCTGCTGCCACCCACGCTGCTGCCACCCGCGCTGCTGCCACCCACGCTGTTGCTATACTTGCTGCTACTCACACTGCCGCTGCCAACAGAACCGGCTCTGCCCCATGTACTGCTGCTATTTACGCTGCTGCGACTACGGCCACTAGCACCCTGCCCATCACCCCCGGCCACCCCATTATGCGAGGGGCTGCCACTACCACTTCTGGGCTCGCCACTGCTGCCTTTACTACCAGCACTAGCCCAGGGCTGGGCGCCTGATCTAGATAGCCTGCCAGGGATGTGCAAGGGCCGTGGCCCAAAGGAGCGTCCCTCCCCCACGGCATTCCCAGAGACACCTGCGTTTGTAAATTTGTTAAGTTGCACACACTAGGTTTAATGCTCTGCCTCGTGTTCTTTGGCAATTTTGGGAGAGAAACATCAGCTTTTGTGGTCAGCAAAACTGTGCCTATTAGTCACGATACTTTGTGGCTTAAAGCCGTGGCAACTCTAGAAACGCTGCACTTGTCATTCAGTGGGGTTGCACACATTTTTCACCAGGGGCTTTTCTGCATGCAGCATGGGTAGCACAGCAGCCCTGTGCCGTGTGCATGTCAAACAAAAATGAGGATATCAGGGTACCTCCCAGCTTTCTACGCCACCTAAGAACCACTTTTGATGTGTATTTGAGGTTAGCAAGCTTTAGCCCTTCAGTTTCCTCTCCCGTACACCTACAGCAGGTATTGAGAACAAAGACACAAGCACTAAACAGATAACCATCTGCACATGCCTACGGACTTGCCAACACACAACTTGGTAAGAACACTTAGACACATATGCACACATGCACACATGCACATATACATACCAGCCGTGGCATGGGAGTGCTTTCGCTCCTCCAGGCCATCTCTATCCTCTGTCACTGCAGTTGTTGCTGCTGGTGATGGTGACAGGGCTGGGGCCGCTGCATTGGATGTCAAGACGCTGAAAATGCTGGCATCAACCAGAGTGAGGGCGCCGCTGGTGATGGTACCTACGCAGCAAGGTGCACACAAAAATTGTAAGAGATGAGCGGAAAAATGATAAAACGCTGCCGTGCACATGTGAGACATTCTTTACGAGGGTAAGGTATTGCTGAAGATGGTGCCTACGAAGCCAAGGCGCGCACACGGAAATAGCACGTTACTGTGCATGAGGTGCGAGACATTATTTACGAGGGTGAGGGCGATGCTGTACTAAAGTGATGATGGCTGCGAGAGTCACCTAGTTGATAAGGGTGCAAAGCTGGAAAAAAGGCATCGGTATCTTTCCAAGAACCTTAGCAAAAATCCAGGATTATACAGGAATTGGTATTTTACAATTTGAAAGGAAAGCCACACTTCAGAGGTAGGAACTGCAACGGCAAATGCACGAAACATACCTTGGAAATACTCATCAACCCTAAGATGGTGCAACTGACACAGATATTCATTGCCAAGCCACCTGACCAGGTCAACATCGTGCTGCGTGCCCACCTGACCAGGTCAACATCGTCCCGACTCACACAGATAATCATTGCTAGGCCCACCTGACCAGGTCAACATCGTCGTGCTGCGTGCCCACCTGACCAGGTCAACATCGTGCTGCATTTCATTGCGCACACATACAGAGACTGGCACACACAACGATCTAAAATACCAGGCATCTATTTCTTGACGCCCCCCTCCAAACACCCTACCAGCCAGTACCTGTTTTGTCTAGGGCAATTGTGGTGCACGTCAGCAGCGCATCAATGGCTGCAGCTGACTTCACAAGCACGCCCTTGCGCGTTATGGTAGCAATGGCACACACGTAAGCGAGGGGGACCAGGATCACTGCACAGGGGGAGCCAGCTGTCAGCACGCCCATGGCCCTGTGTGCGTGTGTTTGCGTGTGTGTGTGTGTGTGTATGTGCAAGTGCATGTGTATGTGTGCATGTGTGTGTGCATGTGCATGTGTGTGTGCGTGTGTGTATGTATGTGCAAGTGCATGTGTATGTGTATGTGTATGTGTGTGCATGTGCATGTGTGTGTTGTGTGTGGTGACATGATGAGTCACTTGTGATCACACACGTGCCCTTGTCAAATACACCCACACCCACACATGCATGCAAACATGCAGACCCCCCAAACAGCTTTTTCATAGGTCTCATCAAATGCACAAGCATTTTTACCAACACAATCAAACCCATGCGCACGCACATGCACACAGACACACACACACATTTTACCGCACATACACACACACTTTTTACCAGGATACACACTCTCACCTGTACAGAGCTCCTCTGGGTCCCATCAGAGGCACACCCACTGCCAGCAGCCCTACTAGAGCAGCCAGGGTGGCAGCAATAACCGCCTTAGACCACACCTGTATTAGTAAATATTAAATTGTTGCGTCATACATATCAAGTTGTTGTGTCAAGTGACGGGTAGTAAGATGGAATTGTAGGAGGGACAGTAATGCATTGTTTCACAATGAAAGTGGCGTGCGTGCTGCTGACCGGATTCTGCTTTCAAGTCACTGACCGCACAATCTAGAACAAACACATCTGGATTGCAACAACCACAAGTACTGGTTGAAATTAATCCTTATCTTTAGTTCATAAAAGCAAAAAAGATTTGTTAGTATTAACACGTCCACCGTTAGTAAGGGCTTGATACACACAAAAATTCCGATGTCGCAACTCTTCGCACGGATTGCCAACTTCAGATGATACTTTGGAATTGGGAATTCCATAAGGCCACATGTATCTCGTAATTCGTCAAATATAGGCGCACACTGTTTTATGACAGCGGAAATTAGAAGGTTTGCAGGTCCTAACCAGTCACCTGTCCTAACAGTGTGATTGTTTCTGCAAGCACGCTCTTTATTAACCCTACCCAATTCCAAACCCTGCTCCTCCTCTCCTTTTTCCTGCTTCCAAATGACTGATCTTTTATTGTTGTTTTTAGGAAGGTTTTTCACTGTCAAAGCCCTCACCTCACCCACGGTGTCCAGCGTGCGCTGCAGCTTTGGCTTGTTTGCCTGCAGCGAACAGGTGCACAAGCAGAGGTAGTTAGTGGCATGATCCATGCAGTCATAGAACCTAGGTGGCTGGTCCACCTAGGGTCACACACACGCAAATACACACACGCACACGCACACACATACATACACACACACACGCACACACACACATTCTTGAATTTCAATGGATGCATTTGCTTGTGAGAGCACAGATCATGTTGTGTGCACTTGAGCGAATCATCTCATTTTTCCCCTCCATTCAAAGATCGAAACCAACCTGCGCTTTTGTCGCCATGCGCGCAATGCGCGCGGGTGTGGAGTCTTCCATGCTGGCAGTCACTCGGAGTACTAGAGAGCCTTCTAGACTGACAGATCCTGCAGGGACCTGCATGTTTGTGTGTACAAGCATGCGTGCGTCTGTGTGTGTGCCTGTGTGTATATGTGCATGTGCGCGTGTGTGTATGAGTGTGTGCGTGCTACCTATGTCTGCGCGTACATACATGCTGTGATCAGAGTGTGTTTGTCTGTAACGCTTGATAAAGGTTGGCCTGAACCATACTCATATATGTATGTATCATGTATGCATATATGTGCACGGTATTATAGTGGGGAAATGATCAAACCTTCCGTTATGTACAGTATGTATAAACACGGTTCTGGCCAGCCTTACACTTGATGTTTTATATGAATAGATTGCCGCTTGCTGCACGCAAGCATCTTGACTTGTGCGGCATGGCAAAAAGCCTGAGCGCGGAAGAATAAGCACCTGAGAACCGAAGGTTGCTCGTAGGGGTGCACTCTCTCCACTTATGTGCTGCAGGGACACGCTGGCGGTGCCCCACACCACTACGCCATCCAAGGGCACCTGCAAAAAGAGTGACTGGATGGGTGAGTGTGCGGACCAGCAGATTCTGGCAGCGCTGCAGGGACGTCCTGGCCACCGAACCCGGTGTATAACCACAGCAGCATATGAAATATGATGGATGGGTCGTTTGTAGTTGTTTGAGCGAAGAAATGTGAAGTCATAAGGTGCAGCTATTCCTGGTAATGTGTTGTAGGGACCTCCGGGCCACCTGCCTACCGACCCTGGTGTCTTACCCACACCCAGGTATTCAAGGCAGTGCTTCAGTCCTTTTTCCTTGTTTTTAATTGATTGAGCAAAAGCATGTCAAGTCATAAGGTGCAGCTGTGCCTGGTGATGTGCTGCACGGACCTCCGGGCCACCTGCTTACTGACCCTGGTGTCTTACCCACACCCAGTACGTATGAAAGACGGTAGTTTGGTCATTGTTAGCTGTTTGAGCACTGCTGCAGCAAAAGCTGGCTATATGCCACCCCACCCAATCGTTCAAGCACACTTGCGTGGCACTATGAGCGACGAGCAGGATACGGTGTTAAGCAGGGGGATCTGGGGATAATGTATGGAAGGCAATAAGGCTCACAGAGCAGCTGCTAAAAATAATAACAGGCTGTGAGTGAGGATCAGAGAGGAATTACAGAGCACAGAGTTTTGTACTTTGTCTAACAACTGCTGTTTTGATGGTGAAATAAACCCCCTTCATTGTGGTGAGCAGTGGTCTACGTAACACAAAATATACAAGCTGAGTGCCATGCAGAGGGAGCGGTTACAGGAGCAGCCGTGCCACAAATAGGTAGCAAGATCATGCTTTGCTGCACGGAGTAATGACAAGCAGGAAATGCAACATACAAGTCAACGGGCAACAACAAGCCCTGCAGTCAGGGACTTAGATGTCTGTATGAAGAGGCTCTGTGTGAGTGAGCCTCACTAATTTGGCAGGAAACAGATGGTTCTGGTACAGCCATGGTGTGGTGTGCTAGTATGTTTAATAGAGTGCGCTGGACCTTATCAAGAGCAAACCAGCCCAAGCCCATTAGATTTATCAGGAACTCAGATCTGCCACTGCCCCCCACATCCAAACCTTGAGGGTGCACATCATTAGCTTGCCTCATTGCAAGCCACTGACAAAACACACACTCTTGTGCCGCCTATGGGTTGCAGCGCGCAACTTTTCTCATCCATATCCACAAACTCAAAGGAGTAAATTTGTGCACTGTTTCAAAATTGAAGATAAGTCTCACGCTCTTGTGCCTGCCTTGCCGATTACGGTTTACAACTACTAAGGCCCATTACTTCACATGTGACACGACATCACATGTACAGGCTCTCTCACATGTACAGACTCTCTTTGTACAGCGTATGAACAAAGCACCCCCGGCACCCCAATATACACACGCGAAAAGCCACCCACGTTTTCGCCTGAGTTGACGAGCACGTACTGGCCAAGGCCTACATTCCGTGCCAGGCTTTGCTGTTGGCTATGGAGGAGCGGCTGCGTCTTGTCAGGGCTCATTTCTACAACTCTGGCCTGCAGGGTTCATGCAGATCAGTGTGCGTGTGTGTGTGTGCGTGTGCGTTTGTGCAAGAGTGTACAGTTGAAGGCAGATGCAGGAATAAGGCAAAAAAATCAGTGACAATGGCAAGTGTCATGATGACTGAGGGTGGGTAGACATGACGATAGCAGAATAATATGACAATGAAGGCAGATAGAAGGCAGGCCTGAGGGCAGGTCTGAAGGCAATTAAGCGTCTGGTTCAAATCCCACTGCAGTAGTGGGATGAATGCAGTTGAGTGTGAAGCCGAGTGCGAGGTGTTGAATGCGGTTTTAGTTTACCAGTAAATGGCAATCAAAGAGAAAAATAAGAGGGACTGGGTGTGTAGTATAGAATTGAAATGAACACTGCCAAGTGCATAAATAGACGGGTTGTGAAAGGCAGGTTGAAGACAAGTAATCTTGAGTGTGCGAAGCAAATGCTAAGGAGTGCCACCTACTTTGTCAGGCACATTGGCAAACAAACGGGCTAGACTGCCTCGAGCCTTGGAGGTGAAGTGCTCTTCAAGCGTGTGCGACAGTTGGAAAAGGAGGAGAAGAAGGGCACCCTGCACATGTGTGTGTATGCGTGTGTATGTGTGCAACGTATTAAGCTCGTATTCCGTGCCTGACAAGTCAAACGAAAGCAACAGCTATAGAGACATACGTACTTGAGCGACAAGTACAGTTAAGACATACGTACTTATAAGACATATGTACTTATAAGACATAAGACATACGTACTTAAGCGACAAGTACACAAAAGTGTGAGCGTGCAAAACAGAAAAAACATAAATGCAGAAAGAAAAAGGCTCTCACACGCCACACAAAAAGGTACACCATGTACCCACGCTTTCACACAAACACCCACACCTACACCCAAACCCACACCCACCTCTTGAGGCATCCCCATGTACAGGGTGCCCAGCGCCGCCAGTGCCATGAGGACGTGTGTGTTCAGCACCCCACTTGCTGCTGTGCACAAGGACTCCAGGATTTGGGGTGCCCCCGACAGCACCCACGGCACACACAGGCAGGCCCCTGCATGCACACACGTCACGCACATCTGCTTGATTTTCATGTTTCTCGCAACCACACACAGAGTTGTCTGAAAGGCACACACAGGCAGGCAGCTGTATGCATACACGTCGTACATTCCTGTCTGCGGTTATGTTTTTTATCACATGCACACATAGAGTTGTGTGATAAAGTGTCTTCCTCTCTGGCAGCTCGTTTAAACACAGGCAGCAGTCAAAACGAAAGCAAGCAGAAATTGCGAATAAGAAGAGGGGCAACAAAGACCCAACAGAACACCCAAACCAACTAAACAGCTGTTTGGGATATTGGACCATACATGTGAAAAGTTTGCAAGGTAGCCTTTGCGCCACACACCCACCCGAAATGACCTTGGCTTGCCCCAAGGGCAGCATGGCAGCCAGGGCAGGCAGCTCAAGCAAAGAGGCCAGGACAAAGCCAACGAGGGAGGCCCTCAGGCAGGCGCTGCTGTGCGCAACCCTGCGCGAATGAGTGTATTTGAATGTGTGTGTGCGTGTGTGTGTGTGTATGAGTGTGTGTGTGTATGTGCGCGCGTGTGTGTACATGTGTACATGTGTGTACATGCATGTACATGTGTGTGTGTGCGTATGAGTGTGTGTGTGTATGTGCGCGCGTGTGTGTACATGTGTACATGCATGTACGTGTGTGTGTGTGTGTGTGTGTGTGTGTGTGTGTGTGTGAACAGGAGTGTAACACATGCCTGTTTTGTGCGGAGCAACCCGATGCGAGTAATAATTATCCACCCAGACGTTGTATGGTGCTTGAAAATGGCCAAAGGAGGTTCAATAACACAGCGTATTGTGCAAGACACAAGTAACATGTGTGTGTCTTAGTTGACTGAAGAGTCGTGGCAAGCAAGCTAGCCACGCTTCCACGCTGTGTCACGCCTAGGTCACCAGCGCACCTTTCAGCCACAGAGACCAGACCCAATTGAGTGGCCCATTGTGTGAGAATTGATTCAGGGAAATGCCCGTGGGCATGCCCAGCATGGTCGTCTGCAACTGGTTGCGAGCAACAACTTGACCCCTGGATTACAGGTGGCCCCCTCCTCCGTCTTCCTCGTGGCAAAAGGGGTCCGCATTGTTTTGTGGCTCTTTGGGAACCAGGAGGGTGGGGATTACGGGTCTGGCTCATCTTCTTCCCTGTCTGGGCCAGGACAGGACTGTAGGGACGATAATGGCATGCATTGTTCATGATCATTGTTTCAATTTCCTCAAGTGTTATATGGTAAAATTTTGTGTTAACGAGGCTGACCGTACCATTTCGTACCAGTCCGTCGAGTACGCAATTTTAATTGCACTTGGCCACGAGTCCTTTAGCGAATTTTTATCCCCCTTCTTTCTTTCTAGCAGGTAGGATGGCACAAATCCAGCTCCCTCTTTATGCAGAAGAGTTATGCCTGAGGAAATGGATCTTGATTGTTAAAGAGTCCATTTGCCATGCTAAATCAGTTAGCATGAAGATATCGTGTGATTTCCCCTGGAAAATATTTAGTGACTGACTGGTGCTTTGAAGCTTCTCTGATCCAGAACGCTGCTGGGGAAAACAGGGAAGCAGTACGACATTTGGGTCATATTGTTTCATCTCTGTATACCTGCTGCAACTCTTCATGACAGACTTGATGTTGTGCTCCTGGGCAAAAGCATACACATCCTGCAATACATCCTGCATACATACATCCTGCATACATCCTGCATACACATCCTGGAAGACACCATAAAAAGTGGCACGTTTTATTCATCCATTTAAATTATGGCTCACGGGTCGCAAGCAAATTTACAGAGTTACAGAGTTACAGATAAAGCCATCAGTCAAAACGTGCGACTGCTAGGCTGCGCATGTAAAACCGTGTAAAAACTGTGATGATTGTTTTTGTAGCACCAGACTTGTAGCACCTACAAAAAAAACCTTGTAAAAGAGGAAAAAAGGCACAACGACATTGCAGCACTGAATAAAACCAGTTAAAACAATCAAGCAACTACCAGGACCAGCCGACCGCATAAAATTAAAGAGGGGATATCATGAAAACATGGACTGTCACACTGAGGATACCAAAAATGAGGGGGAGGAAAATATGATCATACATTAAACCCATGTGTGAAGAGCAGCACATGCACAACGAGAGGGTCTGGAACATCAAACATGGTCTGGTTCATCACTCTTTTGCTGCGGGCCCTGCTGCTAGATGAACTCTGAACCAAAGCCAATACAACTCTTCAACACACCTTACGCAGCCTAATAAGGCGCCATTGTGCCAGTTAATAGTAGCTTGCACTGAGCATTGCAATTGAGAGTGAGAAAGGCTCAGCACTACGTCTCTCTCAGTAAAGTATCAAGCACTGTTTGGAGAGAAGCTCATGGCAAAAAAACAATTTGGGGGCGGGGATAGTTAAGTTGGAGGGGGAGTTACCAGGGCCTTTTTTGTGTCTGCTGGTAAAGGAATTATACGGTACGCGGTACAATGTAGCTTTCTTTTCCCTAATCCAATGTGGGGAGTGGTTATCACTGCCTGCAGTTTTTCTTTTTCTTTTTCTTGGAACATGACATGTAAACTTGTCGTCTACAACAGAGGCGACTGTACAGGGCGACTGTGCTCCAGCCTGAGAGCACCAAGCAAACTCAGGCATCACAAACTTTCCTTCCCCTCTAGGAGTCGTGCCACGCAGTGCTGTATAGGAGTGCTGTCGCAGCCAAACCCAGGTCTAAACGCCCATCTTTGGAAAAAAGGTTAAGTAAGTTTCTTAAAAGGTGCATTGCATACATTTGGCATACATCTGGCAATATGGCAATTCATTTCAAAGTACTGGTCCTTGCTATGCCAGTGGCTATCTATACCAGTGCCCTTTTTTACTTGGTTTGTTTTGAGGTTTACCTCGTTCTCATAGGTTGAGCAGCCATTCCAGGTTGAATGCCTTTGTAATCCAAACTAAACTAAACTATACTATACCAGTGCCAGGAGGGTAGATCTTCACGCACTCCATCTCGACATGGAATTCGGGGTGCTGAATTTTTATGTTTCTGAACAGGTCATTGAAGAGTGGTGACACTTGCTCCTGATGAACGGGACACACCACATTCCTCCGAATTAGGGTGTGAGCCGTGAATTCAGAAATGTAGGAAACCTCCATTAAATCGGAAACCTCCTAAAACATAACATATGGCCATATACTATGGCACATACAATAACCCGTTCTGTGCTGACCACATCGCATGGGTCGTGGAAAACTAAACAGCTGGTCCCGTGGCTGACTGATTTGCATGATAACTAGTTGAATTCTCCTTTGTTCATTTTTTACACGACTGGCTCACTGGCTATTTATACTGTACTTTTATGTACTTTTAGTAATGCTGAGGGCTTTCGTTAGGCAGAAGCAGTTCGTGGCAAAGGCGCCACTCAGCCATCCACACATTCACTCGTTGACTGCACGCTGCCTTGCGTGAATAGTGTCGCCAGTACGTGCCTTCAATCATTGCTGACCCTTTCCAACAGAATGCTTTTGATCTCTGATATAATGCCGTACATGCATGAATATAAATTATGGAAGCAGCAACACGGCTTGATGCTCTTGAATCGAGTTATGCAAATGCTACTTGGCTTGGCTTCTTGCAAGATCGTAGGTTCCTTCTCCTCCTGTAGATGCACCAGGCAGGCTGTCTTGCAGTGTTCAATCAACCCCAGCATGCAAGGAATACCCCCCCTGTGCCTCTTGGTTATAGCCAGAGGCACGTCTGCAAGGGTTCAGCGGCGTGTATGGTGTATTTATGTATGAATCCATATCTTGTACATAATTGTTATTGAACTGGGCTCCAAAACTGCCAAAACCGTACATGTCAATTCACTGTCACATAGGGCTTCCTTTGTAAGCAGCCAGTTCAGTACTGCTGCATTGTATTGCATTTATCCGTTGATAGTTTAACAAAAATTGTCTGCAGCGTCTATTTCACTGTACATTCTATCAAATGTGTCTGTACCAATTGCTTTGTATGTCTTGATGTGTGAGAGCCCTCGGTTTTTATGCTGCCTTGCATTTAGAGAACGCAATTAAAAAAACGCAACTTCAGGCAATTAAAGAAACACAACTTTCGGAAATTATAGGAGGGGGGGTGAGGACATGATGTCTTTACAGCCTCGTGCAGAACAATTTCAGCTGAGGAGCGTTGCCGCTGATCCTCTTGTTCTCAATTAACAGGACACAAAAATAGACATGCTTGTCGTACGGGAAACATAAAATGACCAACACAACGTTTACGACAGAAAGCAATGAGCTCGATTAAACACCAGGCAAGGTGGATAACTGGTATATGATGTCCGTGAGTGCACCTCTGTACGCACTTATGGTGTGGTCTGTCAAGCCGGACTGCTTGATCAGCAGGCGATCAAATTCGCTCTTCTTAACGTTCTTGAAGAGATGGCACATCTTGCCTGCAGGCAAGAAACGAAGAAGAAGCTTAAGCAATGCTTATTTACATACTCTCTTTGCAAGAAGAAAAAGTTGTGCAGTGACCCAGAACTGTACCAAGTTTGATGAGTGGTCCCTCTCTATTATGATCCTCAATACGTCAGTTACTAGCGGAGCAACTACTTGTGACCCACGCGAACAATGGCATCAGCAAGATATATAGTGTTCCCACCACAACGAAATTAAGTTTTGCGTAATCAGAACTGAGAACAAGCTTATGGCCAAACAAAGGCCAGAGGATACCCTTTCAACAACCTCGCAAAGCCTCCATCACTCCCTACACTGCCCTAGATGCATACAACACCACCTACAAAACTCAAGCCTTGTAACAATTTGAGTCTATGTCATTAGAGAACTGAGAAAGACCCCGTCATGTGTACTCTGTCATCATTGCTAGTGAGCAATTGTCTATATGAGATTTGCACTTGATAGATTCGCTCACCACACAAGCGAAGTAACAGGATCAGGCTGTTACCAACCTTCATGATTGTCCTTACCCACCAGAACACCAGAAATCACCCAGGAATTGTGCAGTCCTTAAATACCAGTGCACTTTTGCTGGCGTGGGGAGCTGCTCCAGTCTTATTTCTCCCTTGCCTCTTTTTGTTCCGGATAAGTGGACAATCGTGCACTTAGAGATTGTCTGTATAGCCAACCTTTAAGTGGCAACAGCCAGGAGGCCTCAAGGATCATAAACTTTTGAAGTCACGTGTCAATTGAAATATAAATTACATATTCGGAATCCTGACGTCAATAGCTATCGATTGGTATATAAATGAGTCAATTCTGAGGGGGTCGGAGGGGGGGGGGTGCAGGGGGGGTTGGGGAGTTTTGGGGTGTATATCCAGAAAAATTCTGGGCCACTCCCAGAATTTTAAATACAATTTTGGAATTCTCAGCTCAACCTCCGTCGATTGGCACCCCTGTTGGATGAATTGATTAAAGGGGGGGTCCTGGGTGCCTGGTCATAGAAATGCATGGAATGTCCCCAAGTAGGCCGTGGGGGTGTGTTCAGGCAAATTACCAGCAATTGATTTTAAACTTGCAGTTTACGCATTGCATTATGCATAAGTTGCATGATAGAAGTAAAAAAGTGCTTTGGCAAAGGTTATGGCTGGATTTGTGCACTAAACAGGTGGTCAGTGCAAGAGCGTGCGCAAACCAGTTTTTGCCCTATAGCTCGTCAGGTATGCATTATTCGGCATGAGAACTGTGCAGGCAGCTAGCTGCTTGAATTCTGAGCAGATTGACACCCTTTTTATTAGTGTGGGGGGTCAGGAAGGGGGTTTGGGGGGAGGGGATGTCATTTTGGGCCGGAGGTCCAAAATTTACACGTGACTGTCATGAAATTCTTTTTTGAGGCCTCCTGCACAGCTCTAAAAAAACACCATCTCAGAAACTAGGTCGTCTAACCCCCAATTACCAGTCCTCCCCTTTCCACCCACCATCACGGTGAATGTAGTATAACACGCCCGGAATGTACAGACGGTGCATGGCTGCTTCATTGCTGCTTGGTGCGGCAGCGGGTCGAGCCGGGAGGGGAGGTGCGGAGGGGCTAGGATCCACAGAGTCGGCAGAGGCGGCAATGGCTGAAGCTTCTTCAGAGGCCTCCAGATCAGCGCACGTTCGGTGCAGCTCCAGTGTCTCTAGGTCAACTGGAACTTGCTCGCCCTGCTTCGGAGGGCGTGCAAGCACGTTACTAGCAGTTTATATCCTAATCACGGGCACCAGATCAGCGCACGTTCAGTGCAGGTCCTGTGTCTTTATGTCGACTTGTGTCTCTATGTCAACTGGCACCTGCTCGCCCTGCATGGGAGGGTGGACGCCTGGTAATTGCCGTTGCCATGAGCCTTGATCACGGGCACTAGTAATGTCTGATGCAACATTGACCATTGTAATGTGCTGGAACAGGATGGACTGAAAAGGGCAATGCTCGGACATCTTACACTCACTGTAGGACACAGGGTAAGGTGTTCAGCAGACTGTGCCTTGTATAACACATGCTTATGGCATGGGCTTAAACATGCATGATGCCCTTCCAACAACCGCTCTCAAACGTGACACCAGTGTCAAGTCTCTAGTCAGTTAGCCGGGAAAAAAGTGGCACAACCTATCTGCCTTTCTTTAAGCGCAGCTCGTCGCACCTTTTCCTTTTGCAACTCCAGATGCCATAAAGCACACAAACACAAACACAAACACAGGCACACACTACATACACACGCAACGCAAACACACACCTGCACATCCACAACGCCCTCCACTGGAGCAACACCAGAGCCACTTGACGCACGTACGGCCACGCTACTGCCACCGGAAGCCACCCCAGATGCGTGTGTAGCTGCCGGCTCCTCCCCAAATGTGGCAGTAGGTGAGACACTCTCCACAGGTGCTGCTGGCCCCACACCTTGGGTTTGTGAGGTCTCCAGTGCACAGATGCCCCTGCCGTCCTGTGGCTGTCTGCCGTGCTGCTGTTGGATGCCTTGCGATAAAATGCTCTGTCCTAAGAGACCACCTGGCTCTGAAGTAGACACAGCTGGATTCGCAGCAGCGGGAGCAGTTGGCTCTATATTAGCAGCAGATGTAGCAGTAGCGGCAGCAGCAGGGGCGTGCAGGGCAGAAGCTGTTGGTTCAGGTCTTTGACCGGGCAGTGTCCCGCCTTGCGCGTTTGCTCCCTGCTGCTTGCTATGTGCGTTGTCCATGTCAGCCAGATTTGTTGCGGGTACAGTGGAGTCAATGAGGCTGACAGCAGCTGAGGCTAAGGAGGAGAAAAAGCTAGGCTTGTAGCTACTGCTTTGGGTTCCAATGGTCGAGTGGGACGCAGCGCTGTGCTGTTGCTGCTGCTCTTTATCGCTTTTCTCCGTCCACTGCACAGCTGAACGCCTCAGGGAGCTGAGCAGGGACAGCGATGCTGCCTCAAACGTTTGCCCTGCCACTTCGCCAATGGCCTTCCCAATCAGCTGACCCTCCTACATGTGTGTGTTATGTGGTTGCTCTTGTGGGTGCAAGCTTATGAGCCCCAATAGAGACTAATGTTCTCAGTGCCAAAAACGCTCCAAAATGTAAGATCCTCATGTAAAAGAAATAAAAAATTTTGCACCCCCACCTTTCATGCATTTTTAAACTAAGAACAAGTTCAGGCGGCAACTGTTCTCTATAGCTGCATGTCTTGCACACATCACCAAGCCGAACTCCATCTCTTACCTTCCCAACTTGCACCGCCCCTCCAGCCACAGATGCTGTGATCTGGGATAAAGAAAGAAAGCAACTCTTGGTATTAATTGAGAAGTGAAGAATCCAACTATGTATAGAAAGCAAATGGGCCTGAAGATACATGTTCAACTACAAGGCATTTCAGGCCTGTTGTATGGAGAAAGACTGTACTTAGAGTAGCCAGACAAATGGGCAATAGTGTACTTTTTCAAAGCCAGACGCACCACATGCAAATGTCCTTCAACATTTGTTTCACCTTGTGCTCCTCACACAGGCGTTCCTTGGCTCCTGCTAATTCATGCACAAGCTCAACGACGCTGCTCATGCTTGCACGGGGCACCACGTCATTCTGTGTTTGTGTAATCAAGAGATCCGTGTGTGTGTGTGAGTGCATATGTGTGCGTGCACATGTGTGTGAGTGTGCGTGTATGTGCGCGAGTGTAAAACAGCTACTAGCACACCCAATCCAAAACTCACATTGTTAATGATGGACCTGATGAAGTCACAGGATTGGTCAGCAAGGTCGCGGGTCTGCAAACACCAGATGTACATAACCATTCTTTTACAAACAGCGTGAGGTACTCAAGGGCCCAGTGGCACGCTGTTAGGGATGCTAGGGCGTACATGTATGATGGAATGCTGTGTAGGGCGTACGTGTGGGATGGATTGCTGTGGCCCCAATCCACAAAAAAAGGGTGGTCACCAGCAGAGGTACACGTCCACTTGATTTTCCCCGCAAGGAATCCTTTAATTAATACAAAGTACCTACATAGATCATACACGGCATACAGTCATATACAACTGGCCAGCCCTATACATCTATTTTAAAGGCAAAAAGACAGGTGCTCAGACAGGCACCAACCAGAAATTAAGGCTAGTGTTGAGGCAACAAATAATTGCTGGCATTCCTTATAATTACTTTGTCGCTTCTATGGGCATTTCTTATAGTTTACCTTTGGTGGTTGTTCTTCCTGTCCTTCCCACCTTGTAGTTAAACTGTTCCACCACCACCTTTGTTTTCGACAAAGCCTTCCTTGCTTGTCTCTGTTTGGTCGTCGTCAGTGGTCAAAAAACTTCATATGCCCTGTCAGTATAGTAGCACACAGCACAACAGCTAGTGCTAGGGAATAGTCACTGCACACGGGAATACCGTACTGCGCTTGGTTGTTTTGCGAATAAATAAATAACTATTGATGCCCCTCGCAATAAGTCAAGCCGGAAAAAAATAAGTTTTTCCGGACCTCACAAATCTTTGACTTTCCAGCGGTACGATTCTGGGCTCCGTCAAGGACCCCCGTCGTTTAAAGGGGCAACCATCATCATCATGGCCAAGTTGCACCCTGAGAAGCGGCCTTGGGAGCTTCTAAGGCTGATATTGCCCTGAGCAAGCTTGCAAGCACCTGGTGCTGACCAGCGAATATTTTTCTGCCCCATTTGGACTTTGAGCAGTCTGCATGCACAGCCTTCTATGAGGGTTCAAGCTTCCCCAGGAGAGAAGCATGAGGGCAGGGCTGCCTCAGGTGCAAGCTCCTGGAGCACGGAGTGCTTGCATGCAGCAGGCAGCTATCCTCCAGCAGCAGCACAAGCAGCAGAAGCAGAAGCATCCAGAGGCACCAGAAGAAGGGAGGGAAGCCCAATAACACCCTAAAAATCGCAATTTTGGCAACTTTTCCGAACTTTTGAAGGACCCCGTAAAAGCTAAATGCTCGCAAACCAATTTTCTAGCATTTAGGCACCTCACAAAAAGCAGGCCCCGCAATACTAAAAGCGCAGTACGGTAGGTAGATTTATGACAAATAGAGCTTTTGTTCCAGTCAACTCATTCCTACCTTAAGCAGCGCATCCTGCTGTAATAAGCACTCTTGTTTCATTCTTTAGCCTGAGTTATGGCAACATCTCAAGAGCGCAATTTGAAATCACTGGTAAATCAGAGTACCCGGCACGACAGCACTCGGTGGAGAAGCAAAGCTTTGCTTTTGCAACATTCCTCCATCAAGAATCTTAAGAACAAACCCCCTTATCTCCCACTCACCAGCACCGGCGGAGAGGCAAACGTCACAGCCGTGACTGGGGTGCCCTGCACTCTGCGTGAGAGCTGTGCATCCCAACGTAGAAGGCAGGCAGCCAAGGCCGCAATGCCGCCTCCAAGGGAATGGCCCAGGAACAGGATTTGGTACCTGCATGCAACAATCATGGAGCGCACGTGTGCAGGATTGCAGCATGCCGCAATGGTTTGGTATGCAGGTTTAGGGTTAAGGTTTAGGGTTTAGGTTAGCCGCGATGGTTTGGTATGCAGAGTCAGCTGCGAGTGTGTGGCAATCTTGAAGCAGAAGACGAGAGGGTGGCACAGGCTTATCAAGCAAGCACTAAAACAAAGGGCATAAGATAGAATCCTACAGGAGTGAGCTATGGCTGGGATGCAAAGTATATGTTTATACGTCGCTCTGTAGTCTGTTTCTAACAAGGTGCTCTGAAACTGTGTGGATCCACATACTTACATACTTACCCCCATCCAACACCCACCCACCCACTCACTCACACGCACCCTTCCATATATACACAACGCGCACACACACACTCACATACACATACATACACACTAATACACCCACTCACACCCACCCACGCACTGACACCCACATACAATGAAACAAACTCCAACGTGCACAAGAATAGATACAAAGAGGGGGGAAAACTCCTCACAAACGTGTAAAAAAGGTAGAGAGGCAGAGGATTCACCGCAATAACACACCCAGGCTGAGTCTTGATCACTCCCTCCAGACGTGGCAGCTCCTCCTCCACAAGAGCCCGCGCTGCTAGGGCCATACCGGAGTGTGCATGCCCTGAGTAATTGATTGGAAAGGTAATATTTGGCTGGAAGTGGCCATACCAGAGTGTGCATGCCCTAAGTAATTGATTGGAAAGGTAGTGTTTGGCTGCTTTTTTTGTAAATTAGTGGTGAGGTGTTTGCCCCTAAAAACACCTTGGGATTTAGGGGCACGTACTCTGTCAAGCTGAACGGCCTGCTGCCCTGATTTTGGACTTGCAAACTCCAATGTCTGTATCGGTGCGTCTACAATAGGCCCGAGAATAAACCACTTTTGTGCTGCACTCTTGTTTGTTCATTCCTGGATCAAGCACAAAACTAAAACGATGCCAGCAGGCACTTGCTTACGCACCAGCACAGAAGGCGGACGTAGTTCCCTGAATGTCAGCGAGCATGTCCTTGATGACGGAGGTACCTCTGACCACGACACGTACAGCACGCTCGTCGTGGTCAATGGCAATGTAATAAGCTGCGTGTGCATTATGTCCAAAGAACAACGAGTTGGAAAGGGGCTTTCAAGGCAGCTATTCTTCAAATGCAAGGATTGTCTGCCCTCGCTGATTTCATGACTGGCTTCCAGAAACTGGTGAATACGAGCACGAAATGCGTTCATTGCACATTGGGGCCAGCCCACTGCCCATAGCATCAAATGCTTCGTTCTGCTGGTCTACTACGAACACGTTCACCTTTTGTTGTATCATGCTCTGTGCAGCCAGTTTGTCGCTTGCTTTGCGTACAAACCAATCTCAGGATCACCTGGAAGGTAGTCATGCTTAGATGCGGCCTTCAAATTTGATCCAGCGTGGGCACTGTCCTCATTGTTGTGCACGTGAAGCACATCGTCAAGCTGCAAGGAAAAATGACAGGGAGTAATGTCAACAAAAAGAAACAGAGAAAGAGAGAGAGAGAGAGAGAGAGAGAGAGAGGG
>Ga0307968_1001102_pt1 | contig 21529 bp, 28 predicted proteins | sample OrgLakmetagen650_FD_201834 | JGI IMG/M metagenome (GOLD analysis project Ga0307968, IMG submission 201834) | Saline water microbial communities from Organic Lake, Antarctica - #650 | ecosystem: Environmental > Aquatic > Non-marine Saline and Alkaline > Saline | place: Antarctica: Organic Lake...
CCCCCCTCAGTTTGTGCTTGCCGGTGTTTAGGAGACCTTTCTGTCTGTGGTTTTCCAGAGATTTTTTGGCCAGGTGGTTTAGGAGGCCTTGACGGCCTGGGTTAAGAGGCTTTGCTGGCCTGGTGGTTTTGGAGGCCTTGCTGGCCTGGTGGTTTAGGAGGCCTTGTTGGCCTGGTGTTTTAGGAGGCCCTGCTGGCCGTTGTTTTATGAGGCCTCGCTGGCCGGTGTTTTAAGAGGCCTTGCTGGCCTGGATAGAGGTTTTTACCTGTTGGTTCGAGGGGCCTTGCTGGCCTGGAGATTTAGGAGGCCTTATTGGCCTATGGGATTTACCAGAGGTTTCGTTAGCCTGGTGGTTTAGGAGGCCTTAATGGCCTGGGGGTGTTTGAGAGGTTTTGTTGGCCTGGGTAAAGAGGCTTGCTTGCCTGGTGGTTTCTATGCTTCAGAAGTTTGTCTAGCATCCGTTGAGGCCTTGCTGGCATAGTTTGTGAGCCTGTTGGCTTGATGGGTGCAGCTGAGCTTGAATTTCTTGCCGGCTTTGCTTTGACTTGTGAGTGTTCCCATCTGAGCTCGCTTGGATCTGACTTATGCGTTTCTTGTTCCTTGTGCCTCTTCTCAACATTTTTGGGCTTGCTGCCCTTGGTCCTTGCTTCTTTGCGTTGTTTTGCTTTTTTGAGGGCCTGCAGCCCATTTTTGGTTTCGGTGTCTCTGTTTTTGATCTCCCTTTACGGCAGCTTGGTGTAATGACGAAGCCTACAGCGAACTGTAGCATAGATTCCTCTCCATAGCTTTCCCATGATATCATGATCCCACCGTGTCATTAAAAGAGAGCGCAAATAAAGAGGGCCTAAAGAAAAACAGATTTACCTCCAGCTGTCCAGACGCTGGTTGCTCCATCTCCACTAAAATGCAAAAGCAACAAATCATTGATGGAGAGTAGTGGGTTCTTTGTGGCAAGGCGCTCCAGAGCTGATAGAGAGCTGATGGAACACCTCAGTTGGTGCCGCTGGCCACAAGCAGATAGAGCCACCAACCCCAGACAAACATCTCGGCAAGTAATCAATATAAGGCTGTATTGCTCCAATGTGAGGTTCAAAGAGGTTCACAGTGGTCAATTCTTCAATCATGGCAGTCTGCGCATGTCACAATTCATTTGAATGATTGTTTTGGGCAGCCAAAAAGAAGTGGGCGCTACGCTGGAACTCAAAATCTAGATGATGAGCTTAAAAGGTCATCACGTTGGCCTGTGTGCCCTCTCCTCCGGAGCGCCCTGTTCCTCTTGAGAAGTTTATCCTGGAGTGCATGGGATTAAGGGAGCATATGAGCAGGCTACCTTATTCACAGCTTCACAGTTCCAGGCCATGTCTTGATAATTTTGTGCAGAGGTGGCATGTCCCCTGAGGATTTATATAAAACGTAAAGCATATGAGATCTGCGCATGAGCAATCCCAGATATCAGGCAAGCGGAAAGGGATTGTGGCATTATCTTCTTTTCAGGCAGTAAGTTCCTAATTCTTTGTGGGCTTGCTCAGGGGGGCTCCAGAGTGAGCACTAGTCGTTTTGTGTTTTTACTCGATGCATGCTGAATACCTAGATTAGACCTCGTCCATTTTATTTCACAGCTTAACTTACAGATCCATGCAGCAACTGGCACAAAGCAACGCAACACACTCGGTGGCATACCTTCCCTGATCGATGTCTGCCACTTGCTGCCCAAAAATGGGGTTGTGCTTGAACTCCAGGTATAGAGAGAACAGCAGGTGTAAGGACTCCACAGGATTCTCGTGCACAGGTATATCAAGGATGGCACACACCATTTTAGTCATGGTCTTCAGGTCTAAGTCCTGCAAGCAAACCAGAAAGGAGGTGCGCCTTAATTTGAACTTTGAGGTCAGGTCTGTTGTGAGGTCATGAAATCATAGGTAGATACCTGCGTGTTTGTGAATTTCATATTCATAACTGTTGCATTCACAAGAAGCCGAAACTGCAGTGTGCTCATAAGATTGGATGGTCAACAGTTTCAGGGCAGATCCGGTAATAAGTATGACACGCATTCTTAAAACAAGCTTGTTATATTGTGGAGGAGCATATGCTCAGAAGACTTTTGTAGGAGAGGGGCACCTTAAGGTAGGTTTGAATGGAGAGAAGCTTCTTCGGCCAGGATTTTAAGAGAGCCAAAAGCGCTAGCCTTTTGTGCCAATAACACATGGCTTTAAAATGTGTGAAAGTGCCTAGAGTCGAAATGACAACATAGGATGAGGACTGTACTGCCATGACCCATATCCATCGGGGCCTTGAAACATCACCGACATTTGCTTGCTTGCAAATGTACACTATAAGTACAGGCATGCCTCATGGCTTTCACAGCCTTAGCCTGGAATGAAACGGTGCTCTGCTCAAATCTTCTTATTGCTCTAAAGCATTTCAAGGAACACAAAGGTTCAGGACAGGTTGCACACAGCTAGTAGAAAAAGCAGCTGATCTGACAGGTGATGTCAAAGCTTGCTAAAAGAAGATGTCGTATCTACTGTGCCTGATATTTGGTGCAATGAGTGCTCGTTTGTTAATGATTTTATATGCACGGAGAAAGTGCAAAAAGAAAATGCTGTATCTACTACGCCTATATTTGGTGCAATGTGTGCTCGTTTGTTAGTGATTTTATATGCACTGACATAAGTACTTAATAAGTGCAGGCGTGTTTTTAAGCTGCAATGGAGTGCTCGTTCTGATAACCCAAATTGCACATTGTTCCTTACACAGGGAACCAATAAAATTTGTGTGGATCAGAAAGTATGGTACACCGGCTCAAACAAATTACAATTTGCCATTCAGAACATGTAGCCGACCAAACTTGAGGAGCACGCTAGTGTATACAGACAGCTGCTCATCAAATGTTATAACTTGATTGATCTCAGGTGGGGAGCCGTTTCATCCTCTGCCTTCGTTGATTTATTTTGGTAATTCAAGGCCTGAGCACTTTAATTTTTTCCTCTTTCTTTTGAAGGTAAGAGAGGGAAAAGGTTATGGCAAGCAGAGAGAGAGAGAGAGAGAGAGAGAGTGAGAGAGAGAGAGTGAGAGAAAGAGAGAGAGAGAGAGAGAGAGAGAGAGAGAGAGAGTGAAAGAGAGAGAGAGAGAGTGTGAGAGAGAGAGAGAGAGTGTGTGAGAGAGAGAGAGCGTCCTGAGGCACAGCATAGGGGGAAAGACTGTTTCATTTTCTATTGTGAGGTGATAGAGTTGGAGGGGAAGGCTTTGGGCAAGCAGACAGAGCGTCCCAAAACACAGCATAGGTGCAAAGACTGCTCACCAGGTCTCCCGTTGGCATCTTCATGGTCTTGATGAACGCTTCCATCTCTGGAGGCCATTCCTGCAAAGGTTTGCATGTGTACATGTTTGTAAGTGTATCAAGTCTGTGTATGTGTCTGCTTGTGTCTGCTTATGGGATGTTACTTTATGCATATATGTGTTTGTAGGTGTTTGTGACATGTACGTGTGCATGTATCTGCATGGGTGTTTGTACCAAAGCGTGTATCACGACATACACAAGCCAGTAGCCAGTCCATTTCACCTTAGCTTCACGTGTCTATGTGCGATGCAGGCATCTTGAGCTCATGGAACACTTAAAAGGAGGTAACTATCCGTGTGGATATGTGTATTGTGAGTTGAACTTTCAAAGCACGCTGGGCAGGGAGCTGGTCAGTTTCAAACCAGTTGAGGAGAGTGCAGCATACACCAGCTCTAGGGCCAAAGCAACTGCAAATTATTTGCATGAGATGTTTGTGCAATGCCCCTGAAGTGGTAGGTTTTTGGCACCATTCTTTCCACAAACGTTGCAGGACACTGTGTTGCATCTGGCAGGCCTTGCTGACGACAGACAGAACATCCTCTGTCTTGCATCAATGCCCTACTGCCCTAAGGTGATTGTTGCTCAGGTGACTGTTGCGGGATAGCGTTGCAGGATAGCGTTGCTCAGGTGACTGTTGCTCAGGTGCCTGTTGCATTAATGCCCTAACCTCAGGTGACTGTTGCTCAGGTGACTGTTGCTCAGGTGTCTGTTGCGTACAGGATATAAGGTAGTGTGTTGCATCATCCAAAAAGCCTGATCTCCCTCATTCCTTGCCTACCTGCATGAGCGCCTCAATATCAGGCATATTTCGCTCGTAGGACACCGTCGCTGCTGGTTTATCTTTGTGGATGCCGTTCACGGATGCCACCCAGTTCTCAATCTTCTTGCGCTTCTGCTCATCAGAGTGGTCGATGCTCCCTGCACCGACAGAAAAATGCAATTTGACATTGGTTTAAAGCGTTCCCTGTCCCATACTAGGGTCAAAGGTCAAAGGCTATCCCAAAACTGGGTCTCTGCCTTTGAAAACCCCATCTTTTATACAGTGCAGTGGGGAGGTACCGTGGGTGAGTCTTGGCTCATCCCCTTTTTTGAATCTTTTGAAAAGCAGAAAGCTACCATCTCACGTACACGCCGGAGAGCAAAAGAGCGGATGCTTTGTAAGCCATGCAGTGGAGCACCGTTCAAACGTCTTGTCAAGACACATGCACCCATATATAGATTAACAAATAACATTGATAAGACCGCACATACAGTATGTAGCTACCACAAGGAGTCTGAGTCCTGGCAAGGAGATTTTGAACATACCAGTTAATTGCTGTGTGCTTATATAGTCCGAGCTCACCTTATTCATGTATGAAATGCCAAAGATTGACAAAAGGACAAAAAAGACTGGCGATGCAATTTCCCATAGCCACCATCATCCCCCCCCTGTTACTGCATGTTGTAACCGTACAACATGAAAACGCTGAAGCAGCATGCAAAGCGAGCACGCCAGGCCAGCGCTGATTTTTCCCCATTTCAAATAAAAGTGCTAGTTATACGTGATACTAGCTGCCACCTTGGTACACTAACACCTGAATCATGATGCAAAATTTGATTGCAGCCTTGGAAAAGGACATCGGCGATACTTGCTCTTATATATACATATATATACACAGAGAGAGAGAAAGATATATATATATATATATATAGAGAGAGAGAGAGAGAGAGAGGGAGGGAGGGAGGGAGGGAGAGAGAGAGAGGGCTTTTTTATTGTACAAACCATGGTCTCAACAAAATCACATCTCCACACGTTTCCGGCCAGCCTTGCTCATTTCCAGCATTAGGGCAGTGCACTCTTAGTTTCCCTCCTTTGTACTCACCAACCATGTTGGCTTGACTGCCAGGGGCTTCTTTAGTAAGTTGTCTCAGCTGCAGGGTTAGCACAGTGGGGTCAGACTGCCGCGCAGCAGGCTCGTCCAGTACCTACAAAGGTGGTCATGATGAAGCCACACATACAATTAGCCCTAGCGTGTGCAGTGGGGTCTGTCTGGTGAACAGCAGTAGGCTCGTCCTGCAGATGTGATCAGGATTGAGGTCACAACCTTCAAGCTCCTCTTTTGGGTCAGGTTGATGGGCAGCAGCGAATCTGTTCCCAACACCGAAACAAGTAGGAGAACGTTGCAGCATGTCACATCACTGTGCACGCTCTCATAAAAAATCAATTAAAGTGATAGGCGTCTTTCCAATCGACACAAGAATGGTCAGAGCGCCGAGCAGTACATTCAACCAAACCAGAGCACACTGCACAGGCGCAACACGTGCAATAGCGCAAAAAGAAACATCGGCTCTGCTGCAGCTACGACTCAAAAGCTTCCTTGCGATATGAGGTACATTGTGAAACCAAATTAGCCTATGACTAAATGCTAAGCTTTGCATCAGCTTTTGGCTTACGAACAACAAGCTACGCTCAACTTCCCTTGAAGCCTGCACAATCCTCGTCCTTATTTGGCCTCAGGACTCTAATGTCGGTGTCAATGCCCATTTACGCCCATTTACCATTGTAGCACCATTACCCCCATTTACCATTGTAGCACCAATACGCCCGTTTACCATTGTAGCTCCATTACGCCCGTTTACCATTGTAACAACAAGCGTAGTAAGCAGTAAGCAAAGTTATGTTATTTAGGGGCGGACACTATTAAACGCAACTGAGCTATCAGGATATCACAAATCCTTGCCGAGCCAAACCCATAGGGGACCACCTCTTTTTAAACACCTTGCCTACTGACACTAAAACACCTTGCTACTGACACCTAAAACACCTTGCTACTGACACTTAAAACACCTTGCTACTGACACCTAAACACCTTGCTACTGACACTTAAACACCTTGCCTACTGACAAAGCTCACTAAAAAACCTGCCTTTCAACAAACTTCACAGCAAAACCTGCTTACTGCCAAAACTACTGCAAACCTTTGCTACTGACACTGAAAAACCTGCTCACTGTCAAACCTCACTGAAGGAACTTACCTTGAGGCCCAAATGGTCCTCCTTGCCATCTGGCCTAGGGACTTTAATGAACTGATCAATGCCGCCGATGCTTGGGATGTAGTCAGGTATGAAGGGCTTGAGCTTGCTGTCCAGCTCTACGTCATGAGGCTTGTATCTGCGCATCAGCAAACACATGTGCACGCATGCCAAAACCTAAGTACCTGAGTACGCAAACAGCCAGGCGTTTCCTTTTGGCACCCTTCTAGAGTTGTGCTACCCGCCAAGTTATCTGTATATACTAACTTATAATAATGTATTTTACTTTATGTACCTTACTTGCTTATAATGTACCTGTGTGTCCTTACTTCTAATGTAAGTACCTGAACGTGCAAACAGCCAGGCGTTTCCTTTTGGCACCCTTCTAATCGTGCTACCCACCAAGTAATCTGTGTCTGTACTCCCATTTGGACCCTGGAACCGTGACCAATTATTGCCATCATTCAGGGCAAGCATGTTGCAATCTACACTGCGGCGCATAAACCTGTGTGTACTGTGCACGACTTGGTGACTTAATGGTGACTTAATAACAGGGGCCAAATATATGACTATAAGTAAAACATATACGACTTTAAGTAAAACACATAGCACTTGACATGCTTCCAATGCCTGCACCTGCACCCACTTCCTCTTTTTCTCTGTTTGATCCTGGAACCTGGAACCCTGAACCCTTTTTCAGGAAAAGCACGACAAAGCTGTGCTATGACCATAGATCCAGCTGTGGGTGTCAATGGAGTGACCACACAGTACAATGATACAAAACCAATGGCTACAAATACACACACACCGACCAAACGCACAGGCACCCACACCCACACACCCAAATACACAAATCAGCACCTTCCAATGAGGTCAAAGAGGTTGCGCACTTCATCTGACACTTTTAAGTGCCGGAAGTCCATGGCGTTGTAGACCCCAGCGTTCTCTGCGATCAAGGGTGCGTGACACATTGCGACAGCAAGCACACACACAGGGAAAGTGCAACGGAAGCACCAAAGGATTGCTGGACGTCACGTGTAAACTGTTCAGCCTCCTTAATTTTATAGGTCATGCCTTTGTTTGCAACAGGATGGAATGCTGTTTTTATGGTACATGCCTTTGCTTGTGGCAGGATGGAATGCAAGCGCGGTAGACTAGGACATGAGCAGAGGGCAGTCACACAATGTCAGATCAGCAGCCTCAAGCCAAATAAGTGTGTCAAATGCTTGGAGTGCATACGGTACAAGGTTACAAGGAACCACGAAATAAAGCATGCAGATGGAAGGGACGGGAGGGGGGGTTCGCCAGGCTTGTGCTGATACTGCAACAATTCATTGTATGATGTGAGGAGGCTCAAAATGTGCGGCCAAATGCTGAAAGATCTGCACACTCACCGTCAGTCCCAATATTCACTGGGTTCTCAGAGGAGCGCTCCATGCCGGAGAGCTTCCCTGGCTTGGCTTCTTGGCCGTACTGGTTGGCAAAAGTTGAGGAGGGCATGGGTGGGCCATCATCGTCTTGGGACTCAATGAAGGATGCATCTGCATTCATGTACGCACAAGCATGAGGTGTTGAGCATTTGCACATGCGTGCATGCAAACACACACATGAGCTTTAGCTCCTCGGCCATAATGGTTGGCAAAGGTGGAGGTGGCGTGGGCAAGGCTGGGACGTCACTGTCGATGAAACTCAATGAGAGGGGAGAGATCTGTGTTGACCATTTGAGCATGCACGTGGTTTTCTCACATGAGCTGGCTTGTTGTCTTGTACAAACGTCGGAACGGACATGTTTGGCTTTGATGGTGGGTGTGAGGAGCTCCAGACACGTGTTAATGCAACAATAAGGGCATGAGACGCGGAAAATAATCATTACAGCTCAGACAGGCGTGGCTCCCAACAGCCACGCTATGAATAGTTGCCTGCAATGCCCTGCCCTGGTGAGCAACAGTCAAGCTCTCAAGTTGCCTGCCCAGAGCCACATCACAAAACATAAAACTATTAGCATGGCGACAAAGCGACCAATCTTTCCTCATTCCTGTCTGGACAACAAACGGCCTTAAGCTCCTCACACCCTCCATTAAAGCCAAACACAATCACCCTTCGCGTATGTACACATCAAATGTAACATGTGTATGTATACATCATATGTAACAAGTGCTTGTTTGGCCAGAAACAATTTTGACATTGATTATGGAGGGTGAGACTATCCAGGCGTCTGTCCTTCAAGCAAACAGACTTAGCACCTCTACACTTCACTCGAAAGGCTTAACACCCACCTACAACCCTTGGAGGTTCATCTCGCCCTGAAAAGCTATCCGCGGTATCACTCAGCGCCACTTCCTGCATAATATGCACGTATGCACCGGCACTGTACAATTGTGCGGACCATCAGACAGGCTGGCATGCGGGGTGGTCAACCTGACTGAAGCACTGACACGTGCTCTCTAGGGCATCATCTTTCCACCTAAACGGACTCAAAGGCAGGTCTAAGCATCCAGTTTGTGCATTTAGGAGAAGCGCTGCATTTACGCAGCGTATATTTTTGGGCTCGGAAGAGTGAGTGAGTACGTGCAAACACTGGCAAGCAACTACACACATGGGTGCCCAAAGGGGCTGAGTGCAAGCGGTACGCACGTTGTTTCATTGTTTGTGTGTGTGTGTGCGTATGTGTGCTTGTGTGTGCGTGTGTGTATGTTTGTGTATGTGTGCGTGTATGTGTGTGCACGAGTGTGTGTATTTATGTGAGTGTGTGCGTGTGTGTGTGTGTGTGTGTGTGTTAAAAGCGTGTGTGTGTGTGTATATGTTTGTGTGTGTGTGTTTGGTGTGTTTGTATGTGTGTGTTTGTGTGTGTGTGTGTGTGTGTGAGAGTGCACGAGTGTGTGTGTATGCGTGTGTGTATGTATGTGTGTGTGCACGGGTGTGTGTGTGTGTGTGTATGCGTGTGTGTATGGTCGTTTGCGCATGTGTGTTAAAAGCATGTGTGTGTATGTGTCTATTTGTGTGTGTGTGTGTGTGTGTGTGTGTATTTGTGTGTGTGCTCGCGCCTGCTAGGTCTAGCTTTGCTTAGCTGCCTGTGTGAAGTGTTTTTCAAGCGACACGGGGCAAGATGCAAGGGATGGAGTTCCCTTAGAATGCAAGCGTGTTCACTCTCTTTCTTCATTTGACTAAGATAACAGGGCTTCCCCATGGCCCCTTACCTCATCATGTGGCTGATTTTGGACCATTCTAGCAGTACCCCCTCCTAAGTCATCTTCATCCTCGTATTGGATGTCATTATCCCGGTAGCTATTTTCGGAGTCCATTTCCCGCAATCCTATGCTTCCATTGTAACGATGCAACTCTCAGTCCACTCTAAACACGAGGCATGAAGTGAAGCATTATTATTATTAATTATGCGACGATCTTCGAGCTCAGAAGTCCTGAAATCTCCCGAGGGATATATCGCCCGTCTTCAGGAAAGGGCAGAGGTACACACACGCACACACTCTCCCTCCACACACATTCTCACACTCATACACGCACACGCGCACACACACACAAGCATATACACAGACAGGCACATGCTTGCACAAGCATGCACACACACACACACACACACACACACACACACAAGCACAAACACAAACTCTTGCATACTCACACACACACACACACACACACACAAGCATATACACAGACAGGCACACGCTTGCACTAGCACGCACACACACACAAGCACAAACACAAACTCTTGCATACTCACACACACACACACACACACACACACACAAGCATATACACAGACAGGCACACGCTTGCACTAGCACGCACACATGCACACAAGCACAAACACAAACTTTTGCATACTCACACACACACACACACACACACACACACACACACACACACACACACACACACACACACACACATACAAACACACGTGCTTGCACTAGCACGCACACACGCACACAAGCACGAATACATACTCAAACGCATCCTTACATATTCACACATACACACACACGTACATACACGCTCACTTAGGCCACTCCAGGAGCTGTGGATGCGACTGTTCCTGTGTCTCTGCTCTTTGAAGCGGCTGGTGTCTTGAATGAATCTTTCAACGAGACCAAAAGCCTGAGGGCAGCTTTACGGGTATGTCTCAGGCAGTAGGAGTTTGCGAGCAAGCAAAGACACGTGAAGTAGCATTTGTAATTGCCAGCACAAACTTGGCTGCAATTACGTATGCATTCATGTGCTGAACATATATATGCGCACACGTGCACACACACACACATTGCACAACTCCTCATTTAACCGCAGGGGAGCTCTGCCCCTGCTGCTGCAGACCCCTCTTCTCTGATGAAGCCCAGCGCGTGGGCACACCGGGAACAAAAATACAGAGGGGTAAGACCATGAAGCAGTGTGTAAAGTTTACAGCGTATAAAGGCTATGCAGCCTGGTTCGAGGTCGCATGCAAGTGCTGAGCTGGTCATGATACAAGTCTGTATGCAACCCGTGACACATCTGCAGTTATTGCACTTTTTTTACGGCAGGCATGATTTACGCACCTGTCATCCGTGCATTTTGTGTGAACATGTGTATGTATGTGCGCACTTGTGTGTGATTTGGGTGTGGGTGTGGGTGTGGGTGTGTGGGTGTGATTTGTGTGCGTATGTGTGGGTGAGTGAGTGTGTATGCGCATGCGTGTGTGCATGTGTGTATGCATGTGTGCATGTGTGGGTGCGTGTGTGCATGCATGCAAAACAATATGCGTACCAATTTGCATGTGTGTGTATGTGTTGTGTGAGGGCTTGCACAGCCTACATTGTAACCACCAACATATTTCTTTGTCTGCATACCTATTCAAGAAGCTTACTTGTCCTTCTTGTTCTTGTACGTCTGTGTGTGTTCATTTTTGTATACGTGCTTGTGACAGGACCTACGAAGCTTGCAAGATACTGTGAGAGCCCTGGAAGCTCAAGTAGCTAGCAGTGCAGGGGCAGCAGCACGCGTACCTGGATTGGAAGCACAGGTCTGTGTGTGTGTGTATGCATGCCTGTGCGTGGCTGGGGTCCGCCTTCAACCTTGTCAGATAAATGCCACTACCTACCTACCTACCTACCTGGGACATCCTACGTACTTACTGGCATTCTTTTGCGTGCTATTGAGTTGATAGTGCAGATTGTGCATTGACTATTGAACGAGGCACACACACATACACATACATACATACACAGGCACACACAGACACTGCCATACACATACACATATACATATACATATACATACACATACACATACACATACACATAAACATACACATACATACACATACACACATATACACATACATACATACACAGGCACACACAGACACTGCCATACACAGACACAGACACAGACACAGTCACAAACGCATACGCAAGAGCACGCCTTACACATTGCAGGAAGGAAGCGGAGCTCAAAGCACTCGTAGACACACTTACACACAAGCGCACGCCTGATCCATCGCACGCAGGTGGCGGAGCTCAAAGCTGCAAACAGAGTAGCAGAGTCCCAACTTTCAGGTCAGTCAATCGTCACTCATAATTACTGGTATGTGCAGAAAAAAGCTCGACTTGTCGTGGATTCGGGGGTAACATACAAGTTGCTGTGGTGTTACTTGCCCATCGCGTCGCTGGCGCTGTGGTAGCCTTTAAGTTTGTGGATGCAATGCATGCGCTTAAGTTGAGAGATCGAGAGGTCGTGGACTTTGAGCACTAGTGGACAGCGCAAATGAGCACTAATAATGAGCACTAATGATGAGCACTATTGGATTAATGGACTAATGATGAGCACTAATAATGAGCACTAATGATGAGCACTAATGGAGCACTAATGGATTAATGGACTAATGATGAGCACTAATGATGAGCAATAATGGACAGCGCAAATGAGGAGGTTTGGTAAATTGCTTTCGTCGTCCCGCATGCTTCGGTAATTTGCTTTTGTCGTCCCGCAGGCTTCTATGTGCTTGTTTGTGCACGTGTGCTCAGGCAGTCCTCAGGTCAAACCCTTAGGTGCTCAGTGCTCAGGCATACATATACATGCAGCACTCAGATCTGAAACCTGCGCAGTGCATCGCCAAACTAGAGCACTGCCTCAGATGGTCTCCTTTACAGCAATTTCACACGATCGAGTTAGACACACAAGCGCGCACTCATACACGCGCGCCCACACACAGGCTTGCACTCGCACATACATACATACATACATACATACCGTACCTTTCCAATAACACCCCGCATAATTATCGTGTTTTACCCTGCGGGGTTGTACGGGATTGGTATGAAATAAAGCTTTTTGGGTCGCTGCAAGTCACGAGCGATGAGAGGCCCCCCGGCCTCCTCCCGGCCCAGCAGCAGCGACAGCAGCAGCAAGTGGAACGGGCTGAGCGACAGGAGCAGGAAGCAGCAATGAAGAGGCCTCCTCGCAGGCCAAAGAAAAACCTTGGTTTTGGAGGAATAAGCTGCAATGCTTGCGCACGCAGAGCAGATTAGAGCCCAGCAGCTAACAGATACGCAGGTGGAGCAGCTGGTGCGGCAAACAAGGTCATGCACCAAAGCTGCCCGCCCCCAAGCCGCACAAGCAGCATGCGCGAGCACAAGCACAAGCAGGAGCAGCAGCAACGAGGAGAGCGAGGAGAGCGCCAGCAGCAGTGACAGAGTTCAAATGAAGCAGAAGCAGATTGGGGGGGAAGGGCAGACAAGGTGTAGGGCAGGAGAACAAAGAGTGTAAGGCAACAATATGCAAACAGCATGGTGACTTTCCTTTTCCCTTTTGTGGTATTATCTTTCATAAGCTAATTGGTGCTGAACAGGGCTACAAGCCCTGCGGGATGAGAGCAGTAAGGGCCAAAAACATTTAATTTTGGGGTGCAGGAAGGTGCAGGATTCAACAAAATATGATTGAAATTTGGGGTGCGGGATGAGTATGGTAAGGTACGGTACACACGAACAATTATATGCACGTATACATGCGCACGCACACGCACACACACACACGCATAAACGCAACTACGCACACATACATGCAATACATGCATACACACACGCACACACACATACACATGCACACACATACGCACGCAAACATACACACAATCATATATGCACACAGAGTATAAATCAGCGGAGCGTCTTGCCGAACAAGAAGCTGCTTCAGCACAAATAGCCACTCTCCAGCTTGAGCTTGAGGCTGCGGCCACGCGAGCGAAGGGGCTAGAAGCAAAGGTTTCAGAGCTCAAAGAAGCAGCAGCTGCTGCCCAACAGCAGCAGCAGCAGCAGCAGCAGAGTGTGGGCGCGGAGGTGGAAGGTGAGAAGTGGCAGGGTGGACGTAGGTGTGGAATTGTATCGCTTTATGTGTTCTGTGTGTGTGTATATGAGTGATTGTGAATGTGAATGTGTAGGAGTTCGAAGTATCGAATTAAAGCAGAGCAAGAGAAGGGAGCAGCTGCTGCCTGACAGCATCAACAGAGTGTGGGGGGAAGGATCTGAGCACAGAGGAGGCAGGTGAGCCCTAAATGTCAACACATGACGAAAGCTCGTTTATTGCTAACCCTGGGGCAGCAAATAGAGCAGTGATGTTTAGACGCTGCCAAAGCCACTTTACCCCGTATACACGGTATGTTTGGCGGTCTGTACTGACCGTCAGACCGTCAAAATGATAGTGATTTAGAAATGACGGCGCTCTCAGCGTTAAGACGGTCGAGGGCACCGTCAATCGTATTGACGTATTTACTGTGGAAACCCAACACCAACTGTTTTTTGCTGTAAAATGTGAGATCAAGGTTCAAAACCTGGTCAGGATACAACGTTTTTCCTATTCTTTTCTTTTTCATTGCATTACATACACCACTGGTTTGTTTACACATGATACACACGCAACATTTAAATTACATACACCACTCGTTTGTTTACACATGATACACACACAACATTGAATATTGAGGAAAACAGAGCAAACATGGGTCAAAATGTCATGTATATTTTTTGGCCTTTCGGCTGTGGCTATTATGGACCGCGCCGTCACCTGCGTACCGTCATGCACCACCATGACGGTCTCAAATTTTTGAAATGACGGTCTTGAGCGTCAAATTACGACGTCAACCGTCAGACTGTATTTGACAGACCGTACCGTCAGACTGTCATTGCACAGCCCTGATTTAGACCCAAAAACTCATGCACATGCGCGATCCTGCATCCCAGGCTTCTTGTCAAACAGCTGGGCCCATCCTAAAGGCTGTGCATGTGCTACAGGTGCAATGGCACTTTTAAATTGCACCTTCAGATTGCCTCTCTCACTCAAACACGCACACACAACCACACGCATTATTTCCAGGCATAGAGGCTGCTTCCCGTACAGCTGAGCTTGCTGCCCAAGCTGCGCGGGTGCCTGAGCTTGAAACCGCTCTGGCTGATTACTGCTCTGCTTTGGCAGCTGCGGAGCAGCGAAGCACAGAGATGGAGGCACGGGTGAGTCTGCTAGCAAAAGGGCCGCAGAAGGAGGTTCAGCCGAGGATTTATGTGGGCCAATCTGAGTTATTTGCTTAGTAATAATGACGACACAAGTGTAGACGTGCACGTATCTAGATAGACAAAGCCTGGTAGGCCATGTAGATGCATCTGCCATATTTAGGCCTACAGGAAGAAGTGTGTGCATCAGGCCACGGAGCTGGAGGCGCATGTACGTATGCAGGAGTTTAATCTGGTTTGTGGTCAAGAGAGGAATTCGACAAGATCTGGTGTCGACATGGAGCGTACGAGTATGTGCAGGCCTGTTCGATCTACGCTGCTGAGCAGGGAAAGAAGCAACGGAGTTGGGTGCACATGACTGGTGTTATGAGTATAAATGGGTGTGGGACACCGGATTTGTGGTCAGTTTCAATTGCTGATATGTAACGCAATGCTGCCTGTGGAGGAGCAAACTTTGTCAGTGGCACCAGCACACTCTGTGTGGAACAGTGTGTGTGCGTGCAAATATGTGTGTATGTGTGTGTGTGCAGGTGTTTGCACTTTGTTGACGTACCCTCTTCTGCAAATTGATCTAGCTCGTTACCATACCACCAGACTGCTCTCTGCCTCTGTAAGATTGACTTGGCTGGTCCTCATACCTGCAGGCCGCTCTCTGTCTTAGTTACCGACTGTGGTGAATACTGTTATATTCATTCCTCTTGCCCAAACACCAATACCTATATACCTGTTGCCTACACACCTGTTACCTAAACGACTGTTGCCTAAACAACTGTTGCCTAAACGACTGTTGCCTAAACGCCTGTTGCCTAAACGCATGTTGCCTATATGCCTTTTGCCTAATTACCTGCTGCCTTAACGCATGTTGCCTAAATGTGTGTTGCCTATTTAACGTCCCTGCTTGTTTTGATGGCCACTGAGCATAGAAGAACATGTATACATGGCTCTGACAAAATCCATTAATAAACCAAGAGTGTGCTTCGTTGTACATGTGTTGAAACAAAAGTGTGGAGACTTCTGGTAAAATTTAGGCACGCAAAGTAGCCTTTGGTGAGTTGCCCCTTAAGCTGTGTGCAACAAGTCAGTAAGGTCACAATTGCTGGAGCTGGAATTTTCGTTATAACCTACATGTATAGTCCTGGCCAATATGTTCTTAAGTGAGGCATCGTTTTCTGGAGCTGAGACTCCGTATAACGCAGTACATGTGTGGTCTTGGCCCTATTCATAAAAGCATGAATCCTTTGTGTGTCAGGTTGCCACACAGACGGCGCAGGGAGAGCAGGCCAGCCAGGGCACGCAAGCAGGTGCTGTGGCAGCAGATGCAATGCAGACAGCCACACAGACAGCGCAGGGAGAGCAGGCCAGCCAGGGCACGCAAGCAGGTGCTGTGGCAGTAGATGCGACGCAGACAGCCACACAGACAGCGCAGGGAGAGCAGGCCAGCCAGGGCACGCAAGCAGGTGCTGTGGCAGCAGATGCGATGCAAACAGCCACACAGACAGCGCAGAAGGAGCTGGCGAGTCAGGGCACGCAAAACCGTGGCACAACAGAGGATGGAAATGATCCGGGCGGCAGTAAAGGTGGGAAAGGATTCCGGAGAAGGGCAGGAGCGTGCGGCAGCCCAGTTGGAACTCAGCCAGCGAAAGTAGAACAGGGGTTGAGGTTCGATGTTCTTCTCCGCCAGCGTGAAAAAGCAAAGTAGTTGATTGAGGTTACGTTTAGATTATTTACGCATATGTCATTGGCATCATGAGTTGATGAACGCACGCGCGGTACATTACGCACACAGCACAGCACAAAAACATAAACACACGGACAGCATAGGAAATTAACAGAGGGGGTTATCTGAGGCCCAAATGGGTTCGTTTTTTGCATGCTCCTAGGGTATGGCTCCCCTAACTGGCACTTTCTAAGCTCAGCTTTGATATGCATGGCTAATTTTTAAGGATTTCAATGCAGCTGAGCTTGAAAAGTGTCAGGGGAGCCAAACCTAATTGCCGCGGCGTAACCCTTCTTTATGAGAACTCATATGCTGTATCTGACCAGCCAGCGCACCAAACTGAACTATTTTTGGTGTTTTGGTGTTTTGAAATCCTTACGATGAATAAAGATCATTGCAAAAACAATGGAGCAAAAAGACCAAGTGGTTGGCGAGATATGCAAACTAATAAATTAATGCATTTCCCATGCAAAGCACCCATCTACGGTACAGATGCACGATGTGTGCAATTAGTCCTGCCATTTCTTACACAGGACGACTGATCTAGATCTGAGCACATGCTCTGGTAGTTTATAATTTCCGCATGAGTATGAAGCTAGATTGGGTCCAATTTGATGAGTTAATGTGTAAGAGTTGCCCCTGAAATGCATAGATGAGCATGTTTTGACTTTTGCTCATATAACCCCCTCCGGGAAATTAAACACTTTCAGCATAGCCTCTCACAAACACAAACATGCAAACCTTTGTGTTGCAGAGGAGGCTAGCTTGGAGGGTCCTGAGAACCCCTTTTTGGACCCTAATAACACCATCAGACACCCTACCATAGAAGAGAGGGAAGCTGGCAGTGCTCCTCATAAGGCAAAAGAGGGCCCAACGGAGGAGTTGGCGGAAATTCTGCTCGAAAGGGAGCAAGTGAAGTGGCAGGTAGGTGGAGGTGTTCACCTCTCTGTTTGTTGGTTCTCAATTGAGCTATTAGTTTAGTTTGGATTACAAAGGCCTCCAGCCTGGCATGGCTGCTCAACCTATAGGTCCCAACAAATAAATGGTTCTCAATTGAGCTATTAAGTAAAACGTTGCGTGGAGTACGCAAGTATGACTTATGTACGTATGTTTTTCAGTTTGCCAGAGGAATTCGTTCGGTGAAAGAGAGCGGTAGGTGGTCATACGTCAAAATTCGTTTGCCAGTGGACTACATTCAGTGTCAAGCGTCAAGCGTAAGCTGCAGTGTTACCTCTGCTGGTGGCTGGAAAAAGATGGCAAAACCTTTGCCCCCACAGTACGCAGTGCTTGTGCTCAGCCTCCTTGCACACAGTGCTGTGCCACTTTTTTCACACACACTGCAAATTGTCCCCTATGTGGAGTCTTGTTGCCTCGTCATTACCTCATGCACAAGCCACTTGCCCGAGAACAAAACAAGATGTAAAGAAATGCCAGAGTCTCTGCTTGTAGAAACCCATTCCTATGTTTTGCACCCTCATCCGCAAGCATTTTTTGGTATTATTTCATATTTATCAATCCAACAAGCCTCATTTCTTTGCATTTATCTTCGTTCTATGTGCACGTAGGTAGCTTCCTTGCAGCAGGACCTCAACATCTTCCAGAGAACCATCCAAAATTTGAAGTTCACCGTGGAGGAGGCAGACATTGAAAAACAGGTAGGACATTTATCCAATATCTGTGTTCAGGGTTTGCACTTATGATGTGCCTCTTGCACTCTTGTATTGCAATGTTTATGAGCAAGCAATGCATCCCACCATTATGCACCCCAATTGGAAAGGCTGTTTGTGAGCAAGCAATGCATCCCACCATTATGCACCCCGATTGGAAAGGCTGTTTGTGAGCAAGCAATGCATCCCACCATTATGCACCCCGATTGGAAAGGCTGTTTGTGTGCAAGCAATGCATCCCACCATTATGCACCCCGATAGGAAAGGCTGTTTGTGTGCAAGCAATGCATCACACCATTATGCACCCCGATAGGACAGGAAGCAGGCAGTCCTTGGTGTGATGGCCCGTTTGGTTCAAAGTAAATGTTGAGCAGATACTTTGTAAGCTTATAAGGCATTTTTAAGTGCCTTTTGTTTTTCCTATCGAGATATACCAGTACATGTAGTCCTCATCTCGCCTGTTTTTTCCTGGAAGAACTGTGTAAACACCTACATCAACCCGTGCCGTCAATCATGCCTGGGAACTGCTTCTTTGTGGGAACCATGGCGTAACATACATTTTTGGATCACCGCATCAAAGTTGCACAATTCCTACCGAGCAATCAGCAACTCCGTAAAGTTTTCACTTCTTTGCAGACCCTCGGAGCACAGAACTTGGAGCTCGCTGAGCGTTTGGCGCAGCTCAGCCAATTTGTGACGTATAAGGCACAGGTGTGTGTACGTGTGTGCTGTGTGTGTCCTTTTTCAGCTCAACCAATTCAAGTTCAGGGCTGTCTGTATGTGTGCTGCGTTTCCTTTTTAAGTTACAACTTGTTACCATAAGGCTATTTAGATTCTTTAGAAGTTCTACGTTAACCTTTATCAGGTGTAGAAGCTTGCGCTCAGTAGACAGATTGGCGGCAAAAGCGATTGACAGGGTAGGACCCGTACTAGCAGACAAAGGGACAAAACAAAGCAGCTGAGGCGTTGTTGAAATGGAATGCGCGTATGGGTGCTGGCATGAGACCCGTTTTTGCCATTGCCTTTCTAGTGCTTGTAGGATATGTCAGGCATCGTTCGCTACAATGTAAAAGCTGAAGCCCAGCCTGCCACTTTTACGTATTCTTTCAGTGTAAGAACTATTGGCAATGCCCAATATTAAAGTGGCTCCTTGATGTGGGAGCGGTTCAAACGCCTTTGTTATTCCCTCCTCTTCTTACGCACAATGGTTTTACGAATTTATTGCCGGGTTTCAAGCCTTGCTGTTGCATACCCATGTTCGCTATGCGTTGTTTTCTTTGTTCACCCTGCCAAACACACTCCTCCTGTGCAGAGCACAAAAAACGCTACAGTGGACTTTGGCACCTGGCTTTCTCGTCAGCCAAACCCACCGCCCCAGTAGCAACAGCAACAGCATGATGCTTGTCGCAGAGTGTTTTTTGTGGATGGGACATTTGCAATATGTAGCAGTGCCACTACGTCCATGAATGATGAGATGATATGGACACTATGTATTGTTTGGACTATGTATGTATTGTGTGGATCAGTGATCACTGTTTGTTGTTTTGCTAACTGCTAACGGCAGGGAATGTCGGAATGTTAGAAAGCCATACTTATTGACTTCTTTAGGCTTCTTGAGTGCTTACCAGAAAACCAGGTTTTTGGCTTACTGAAGAAGTCGAATAGGTAAGCCAAAGAAGCCAGGACGGCAGGTAAGCAGCAGTAATCCAAGCAAGTAAGGATCAATTAATGACTTCGTGCTTGGTAATGCTTCCTCCTTCCTTAGGAAGCCAAGCAGGTAAGACTAACCCAGGATTAGTAAGCGTAATCATGTGCCTTGGCTTCTCAAGTAAGCACAAAACAAGCATGTTAAAAAATTGCTTAGTAAGCCTAAGAAGCTCTGGATAAGCCGGGTGGAAACTAGACCAGTAAGCGCTCAGTGTGTTACAGTAAGCCTGGCCAATTAGCCGCAAATGACCAGACCAGTAAGCGGTAAGAAGCCTGCAATGAGTAACAAAGAACCAGGCAAATAAGCCATAATAAGCCTGGCCGATAAGCCGCAAATAACCAAGCCAGTAAGCCACAATAAGGCTGGCAAATAAGCGGCAATAAGCCAGCCTAAGAAGCATGCAGTAAGCCTGATTAGTAAGCCACAAATCAAAATTAAAATGGAAATAGTCAAATGTAAAGGCAAGCCAAAATTAGTGAGATGAATTTGGAGATCCGTTCCACCCAAGCTGGATTTTCAGGACCAAGGAGGACTGGGCGGCACACATCAGCGCACACACAAAATAAACGGTCGCTCGCCAGCTCCTCCTGCCACACCCCAAGGACCAAACCCCTCTGGAACAGTGTGCTGGATGCTGCGTGTCGTGGTGCCTTTGCATGCTGTGAGTTGCACCTCTAGGGTGGAAAAACGCTGTGGTGTTTGTAGGCTAGCTTGCTGTGGCTTGAACATCCCGGGAGTGTGGACTGAGATAGTTGAGTTTCTATGTATGTGCAGCAACCAGCTAGGCCAGGATGGGGCTCAAACAACCTTACAATATGAGGCGAAGGTTTTTTCTCCCAAATTTTTTCTGTGCTTTTCTTAAAGCGTACATGCTGGTGCACTGTTGCTTGCAAGTCAAATGTTAGATTTGAACTCAGCTTCCAAATTGTTTGCATGAACAGTCATGGGTCTCTAATGTGGCGCTCCCTTCCTCCCCTTGGGTTATACATTCTGGTGTTCAGCAGTTAACACGCCTGATTTGCTTGTTGTGGCTCTCCATCAGGCTCTTTGATTGTCTCAGGTTTTTGCCTTTTCATCATTCATTCATCACCTCTTACTCATTTTCCTAAGAGAACATAATGGCACTGGCTGAGACCAGTTCTTTTTTACAACCTTACGTTTACTTTACGCTGGCTGATCCAGCAATGCCTATCAGCCCAACATATGTGGCTGCCGGTTACCTCCTTTGTAAACCCTTTGTAAGCCACAAATAAGTGGGGAAGGAAGCCACGGTAAGGCTGACAAACAAGCCGCAGTAAGCCTGATCAGTAAGCCTGATCAGCAAGCCACAAAGGCCTGCATCCCTGCGTGCTGGAAGCAAGCGAAGCTTAGCCCTCTGTATAAGAAAGCCCCCCTTTTTGGACCCCAACAATTACCGCATGTTGGCTGTTAGTGGCACTATGTACCGTATGTATGCCAATGTTGTTCGCTCGTTGCTTACTGAGTGGTGTGTGGCAACTGGTCAGATCCCTGACACCCAATATGGTTTTTACCCAGGTCGTAACACTTTGCAACCCATGTTCATTCTTCGGCACTTACAACATGCTGC
>Ga0307968_1001103_pt1 | contig 21517 bp, 22 predicted proteins | sample OrgLakmetagen650_FD_201834 | JGI IMG/M metagenome (GOLD analysis project Ga0307968, IMG submission 201834) | Saline water microbial communities from Organic Lake, Antarctica - #650 | ecosystem: Environmental > Aquatic > Non-marine Saline and Alkaline > Saline | place: Antarctica: Organic Lake...
TGTGTGTGTGTGTGCGTGCGTGTGTGTGTGTGTGTGTGTGTGTGTGTGTGTGTGTGTGTGTGTGTGTGTGTGTGTGTGTGTGTGTGTGTGTGTGTGTGTGCACGCGTGTGCATGTGTGTGTGCGCGTGAGAGAGAGAGTGTGTATTCGTGTGTACATGTGTCATGTGTATGCGGGTATACGTGTTGTATATAAAATAGAATATCCAACTTGGAATCACAACGATTTGGTCAAGCTCTTGATAATGTTAAAAATTACTATTTCAGCATATAAATACAAACTATGGCTGTGAGGGAAGAGGAAGAGGATATCCGTGAAGATGTGCGGATTGGTCGTCAGGAGCCTTGCCTTGAGTCGCCAATCGTGCCCAGCTGCTCCGGACGTACAGATACAGGAGGGAATATGGGCATGCGGCGCATTGGGTGTGCCCTGCTCCCAAAGAAGGCGGGTGTTTTGTGTGTGTGTGTGTGTGTGTGTGTGTGTTGCATCTCGTCCGTGCACACAAGTGTTCTTGTGGATCTTCCTATATGGAAATCTTAATCTGTACCATCGACGACGCAGGTGTCTCGCTACTTGACGCCCTCCATGAGAAAAGCAGCTGCACGGAGCGACATCGAGTTGTGCCTCATAGACTGCCAGCGCCCTCTTGAGGAGCAGGGCCCTTTTGATGCCATTATTCACAAGCTGAGGCCCAACAGGGGTGCGTTCACCGCTTATTATCTCCTCAACAAAACTACCAGGCACAACCACCCACTCCCATCTCCCTCTCCCCACACAACATGGCCATACAGAGTGGGAGCGCAACTTACTTGAGTACAGCAAGACACACCCAGACGTGACGGTCATAGACAGGGTGGACGGGATCAGGGCACTGCAGAATCGCTCCACAATGCTGTCTGTGTTAAATGGGGAGGGCATCGTCCTGCAGGTATGCAGGTTATAATCCAAATGGTCTTCAGGCTCATGTGTCACATTCTACGAAGCAATCGTTTGTGCACACACACACATGCGCACACACATACACACACATACACTCGCGCACACACACATACACACACAGACGCGCACACACACACACACACACACACACACATACACATACAAAGCACGTACACACACAAACACCCTTACATCACATCACACACATGCATACAACGCACGTACACCACGTAAACACACACACACACACACACACACGAAAAACACATTGCAACCAGTAGCAAGCATACTAAGGCACATACTTACACATTGACAGGAACATGCGCCAATGCGTACGACCGTACACAAAACACGCATTACTCACATGCGCATGTATGCTATCATGCATGCGTGTGCACGCGCGCGCACACATTTACACACGCACACACAAGCATTACTTGCGCATACATGGGCATTTGCACACAAAGGTACCGTACATGCTAACATAATTGCACATACATATGCAGACGAGACTAAGTATACATACGTACTTTATAAATTGCATACAGTCAACATTAATTTTGCACTTGCCATGCATGCATGTACGCGCATGTGCAAGCACACACACACAATGACATACAAAGTAACACACAAAATCACGCAAACACGCAATGCTCCACGCAGCCTACAAATGACCGACAGCAAGCCCAGGAGGAGAACTTTTTCTTGGAAGGTGACAGGAATCAGGCGCGCATGCTCATCCGCGTGCATGCCCCTGTACAAGTGGAGATCCCGGAGGACTCTACCCTAGAACAGGCACGTTTGCTGCTCTTATTAAAGGGTCGTTAAAGCTGTGTACGTGTGAGTGCATGTGTGTGTGTGAGTGTGTGTGAGTGTATGCATGGGTTGCCAGTAAGTTGTTCTGAGGGCTCCATTCTAGGTCGGGCGAGTGTGTGTTTGAGAGCCCGTGCGTTTGAAGGAGCTGTTGTATGTGGGAGCTTTATAGTGCTGGGCTGGGATGGTAATGCTTTGGGAGTAGAGAGAGCACCGGACGATCGTGGCTTACATGTTAAGACCTGTCAGCGGCTTTGTTACAACTTGGTATTGAATTAGATAGAAAGCGTGACCGACGTACGCAACCATTTCAAGATAAGGATTTGTTCCATGATAAAGAGGCGCATTCAATTATTGACTTTGCCACCTTGCCCCCTCATGAAACACACACACACGCACATGTGCACCCCACAGGCCAAACAAAGGCTGCAAGGGGCAGGCCTCCACCCACCCCTGCTTGTCAAGCCCTTATGGACAGATGGCAGGGAAGGCTCACATGGCCTGGCTGTGCTGCATGACATAGGTGTGGCACGTGAATGACATAGGTGTGGCACATAGGTGTGGCACGTGAATAGGGTTGGCCAGAACCAAATATATATGGTGTACATACGGTTTTTTTTGCAGGGGTTGATCTAATATGCGGTATGTCCAGTCCTGGCCAACCCTTTACGTGAAATATTTGTAAAATGTATGTGACGCATTTTTGAATTGTGTCAGGTGTTTGTGATGAACAAGCAACCCAATTATGGTGTGCAAGATAGCCTTTTCAGACAGGTAGCGGAGAAGGCTCTCGCGTGGCGGAGCTGCTATGTACGAACGCATAAAGTACAGCCTGTCCGGATTTGTGCAAGCATGAAGTGTGGCTTTGTTTGCAGATTTCCCTGCTCAAAGCGGTGTATGTACAGTGCATCTATGGCTCTGGCCAGCCCTATGTGCAGTGCATTGTCAACCCTGGTCAAGTTTGGGGCTTGGTCATCTTATTGCTGTGGCTCAAGTTTAAGGACTCATGCGACTAAGGCTGACCTGACCATTAGGGCCACACACAAAAACTTTTGGTCGAACCTCAAACTGAACAACCCGAGCTTTTCTTAGTCAAAGTATAAGGCCCAAATTTCACGCCCAGATTTCACGCGCTGCTTGTTGCCCCACCTTGCCCCTTCAGAATCATTGGAGAAGCTTGTGGTCGGGCAGTCGCAAGACTTGCAGCCGCCATTAGTGGTGCAACAGTTTGTGGAGCATGGGGGGGTGCTATACAAGGTGCGAGTGCTGTGTCCGTGTGCACGCGCGTGTGCGCGTTCATATGTGTGTATGCATGGCGGACAGCATAATTTATTCTACTTATTTCGCACGCCAAACATGTGCACGTACACACACATGCCTCTCATCACCTAACACATTTGTAGATGCTTGTATGCACACATCAAGAACTAACGCACAGACGTGTGCGCTTGCACGTATGCACTCACTTGACCTCCCTCACACACACGCCCACATGCCCCTCAGGTATACGTGTTGGGCAGCCGCACAGTTGTGACAAAAAGGCCATCCCTCGGCAACAAGTACCTTGACAAAGAGGCCAGGGGTAAAGGCGTGATGCACCTGCCCCGCATATCGTGCAAAGTCGACTACTGCCCGCCAGGCACGACGCAGGCTGCACACCAGTTGGCTGCGTCTGTGGCGTGCGACATGGACGAGTTTTGCGAGGCCCCCCCTGAGTGGATCACTCACGCATTGGTGGGTGCAGTTGTGGGGCTTTTGAGTACGTTACCTGTGGCGCAGTGAAGTTCACCCCGCGCAAGGCTCGCAATTAAATAACAAAAAATGTCAGGGCCGCAGGGCCTGGAGATTTTGTCAATACCGGAATCAATTTCCCGTTCATCCCAAGCTACCCGCAAATAATTTAATTTTGCGTCCGGGCTGCGGGCAGGCAGAGCCAAAAGCAAGAATCCCTGACAGTCGCGCCCAAGGAGTTAGCTCAGCCACTCCATCGGCTGCCTATGTACTCTGCAAGCAGAATTGAACGCACGTTTGATGCATGCGTTGGATGAGGGCAACTTCAATTTCAAAGTGCATGGGGCTGCAAGTGAGGAGCCTACTGGAGGAGGCTGGGCTGCTGCGCGTGAGGAGCCTGCTGGAGGAGGCTGCTTGGGAGGCTGCAGCTGCTGGGGTTGGCAGGGGGAGAGGACTTCCGTGGTGCGAGGGCCCCTAATCAAAAGACCCTGCTCCCCCCTAGCGTGCTCCCTTAGCGCTACCTCCCCCTCCCAGCTGAGCCTGCATGCTGCTTGATGTTATGAAGTGTCTTCCGTCCTAAATATGCTCCCTTGAAAACCATAACACAGCGCAACGCGTTAGCCCCAGGCGCAAAAAACTTTTCTGCCTAAAAACCCGCATACATTTCAAAATCCTGTGCGGGCAACCCGCATATAATTAAATTTTGCTTGCCCGCAATCATCAAACCCGCAATCATCGAAAAGCCCCTTAATTTCACTGCTGTGGCGTGAGACGTGAATGAGTTCTGCGGTCGCATATACCGTTTGTTTACGATCACTTCGGAAATAATTTAATTATTTGGCCAGAAAAACGAAAATTTTTATTAATTCTTGGAGGCCTCTTCGAACTGAATTCGAATTGAAAGATTAATTGGTTATAGTGGTTTTGAGGATGAAAATCGAAAAATGAGCTCCGAGCACGCCAGTGTGAACCCCCAGCCACAGCTTCAGCCTCAGCCACAGTTGCAGCCATAACAAACAGCAGTAGCAGTGCACAGGCAGCATTCACAGGGGGCTCTTGAACTCAATAATAATTCCCGACAGGGCCCTCCCGAAGTGCCCTCGAACTCAAAAATTAATCCCCAGACCCCCTCACGAACTGAAATCGAAATTTTAATTAATTATATAAAAGTGTGGTCACGAAGTGATCGTAAACGAACGGTATACGCATATATAACGCACTATACACCCTGTACATATACGTACTATACGTAGGGTTGGCCCAAACCGTATATGGGATTTCCATATACCGTATATATGCCGTATATGACCGTGTATACACCGTATAACCGTATATACCGTATATAAGGAAATTTTGATATACTCAGAATTAATTCATAAGGGGGTCATTTTGTAGCTCTTGAAGAGCTGAGCACGCATGAACCAATGTTTCATACCCAAAAAATGAAAGGCTGGGGAGCTAGGCCTGCTCGAAGCCAAAAAGACCAAAAAGTGGCATGTTTAGGTGTAAAGAGAGGCTTAACTACCATAACCATACACTATACAAAGTATTTTTTGCAAATACATGCATATAAGCAAGTAAGAAGTTAAGGGAATGCTCAGTTAAAAAAGCCGCGAGAAAAAAAATTGGACCAAAAAGAGCAAAAAACGCTTTTGCAAGGAATTGAACCCGAGTCTGGGGTGTACCACCTGCAAATACGGTCCATATACGGTCATATACGGTCAGAAATCTCAAATACGGTACCGGATATACGGCGTACCGAGGATTGGCGTGTATACGGTCATACGGTTTGGGCCAACCCTAACTATACGCCCTGCGTAAGTGGATCGCGCACGCACGCACTGGCGCATTCTGAGTAATTTTTGTGTGGCATGTTGTGTGTGGACAAGTCCTCCAAAGCCCCCTTGTGACTTGACTATCTTCTAGTAGTTTCTGTCATGCTTTCAACTTGCATGACAAGAAACGTGAGGCATTGTTCATCATGTGGGTGTCTTTAAAACTTTAGCAACCAACGAAAACTCCTGCTAAGAGTTCAAGCCCACAAACACACATATGAACTCACACATAAACAGCCTGACGCAATCTGCTGCTCTTCCCCCTTCCAGGCGGACGTATTGCGCAGGCGGTTGGGGTTGCAACTGTTTAATTTTGACCTCATCTGCCCAGAGGAGCAGCCGTCTGCTAGCGAGTGCCTGTACTACGTCATTGACATCAACTACTTCCCAGGTGAGGGCGGTGCCTTTTAGGGTTTGTCTGCTTTTGGTTAGGTTGCTGTATGCTTTGGGCTGAAATTTTTGGGATTGTGTGCACATGCATGCTCGGTGCGATGAAGCTTGTATGCTCATTGCCATGTATGTAATTGTCATTTATTTGTGTGAAGAAAATCTGTGACCAGCCTACTTCATATGCTATCATATACTTAGGTTACCTCTGCCGAGGATGATCTGCAAGCACATACTAATGAACATCAGCGTGTGTAGTTTCAAATGCAGAAAGCACCAAGGAACTGGCGTCTTGTCCTTTTCCCCTATTTTCCTCTTCGTTTTCTCTTCCCTTCCTTTTTCGCCTATGCGCCTCTGTGCTGGTGACTCAGCTGAAATTTGTTTGCGCCTAAAGAAGGCTGCTCGATTTGTGTAATGCTTTGCTTTCCATCCTTTTTTCGGCGAAGCCCCCCCTCGTGGGGGCGTGAGCCCCTAGCGTTGATGGCTTCACATACACTCCACACAGGCCTCCCCAGGCTCATCCAGGCTACCCCACGGGCTGAAACTCGACATAGGCTCCTAAGCAATTTTTGTACCGTGTCATGTTAATTCTGGGACCCTGGGGTGCGGTGTGTGAAGATGTTAAGTAACATTTTGCTTATGGGGGGTCCAGCCCTCCTCCCCAGGCCCATCCACGGCTACTCCCGGGCTGAGACTCGACATAGGCTCCTAACCAAGAACTTCACCGCACCAGATGAATTCTGGGAGCCTGGGGTGACGTGTGTAAAGTTTTAGAGCAAATTTGTTTGGAAGCCCCAGGAAGCTGCCCAAGCCCCCGGACCACTTCCTGATGGTCCAGTATCCATCAGCACACTTCACTGGCTGTGGATGCTGCGTCAGGAGCCCTTGGTTGTGTTCTGGCTGCAAAGTTAACGGTTGACCGAGCAGGCAGAATTAAGAAATACTAATTTCGATGGACTAGATAATTTTAGTTTAGTCAAATGCGGAAGTTTTGCTTGGACAGAACCCTTCAGGAACGCGGTCCGTGTTAGCTTGGACTGTTCGCAGGGCATGAAGCGCACAGTGCAGGTGCTTGCTGCGCTCTGTGTGTTGAAGCCAGGGTTGTTCAGTTCGAGGTTTGGCCAAAAGTTGGGGTCCGCAAACTTTCACGCATTTTAACGAATTTGAAAAGTGCCGTTCGGAGTTTGGTCAGAGTTCGACGAACTTTTCAGAGTTCGTCGGACTTTAAAGCCTTCACGGCGGGAGGACTGTGGCCACTCAAACTTCGGCCTCAAACTTGCTGTTCCCACTCTTTCAAAATCACCTTGTCCCATCTATGGTGGCCTCCAAATGTGTGTGTGTGTGTATGTGTTTGTGTGTGTGCATGATTGTGCGTGCGTGCGTTTGCGTGTATGCGCGGACATGTGCACGCTTGTGCGTGCGTGCGTGTGTGTGTGTGCGCGTGCGTGCGTGTGCATGCGTATGCACGTGCATGTGTGTGTATGTACATGTGCGTGCGTGCGAATGCATGCGTGTTGTGTGTGTGTGTGTTTGATGCTCATGCTGTATGGTGGTCTGAGCCCCACGTTCTGCTGCTCTTGCTGCTGCTGAATTGTTCCTGTCCTTGGACACGCTACGTGGTGTCCTGCCCTCGGAGCCTGTGTCATCGACGGCAAGACCGCCTTGCCATGACGTCCTCTATTTCAAACTTCGGCACAGCAGATTTCTCGTCTAAAGTGATACCGGGAGCACCACCCACAAACTAGTGGGCGCGGTACACTTGTGCACTGCACCCCGGCCCTTTCAGCTGGATGGTTGCATGGTCCCTTTCCGTGTCCTTTTCTTTTCCCATTTTTAATCTATAAATATTCTCATCGAGTTGTGAAATTTTGGAGGCGGTTGGGGAAGCCCAGGGGTCCCTTTTCCAGCATTGCACATCGAACCCTTCGAACAGTTCGAGGGTACGCAAACTTTCATGCACATCTATCGAACCCTTGCTCCCAGAAAAACGAACTGAACAACCCTGGTTGAAGCAGAGTTCAGACATTGTGGCCAGCCCGGGCACCATGCTCGCACCTGCCCTCTCAACAGACAGGGAACAGCAGCAGCAGCACTTCCTCACGCCTGCTTTAGCAAAGGCTGACCCAGCACAGTGTCGTGCACACCACTGCAACATCTGTGGGGCAGTAAGGCACACACATACAGGCTAGCACACACAAATGCGCACACACACGCACACATACACACACGCATGTGCACATACAAACACAAACGCGTGCAAATACTCACAGGCACGCGCACACACATACACATGCACACGCACAAACACACACACACACACACACAGACACACACACACACGCACAGGCATATGGATGCACATGTTGCGCGCATGATGGGTTTTGCCAATTTTTCAGCGTCGCTAGCGATGCTCCCACACATGTCGTATGCCGTACCTTTCTTACCTCACCCCGGGTAATTAACGTTTTTGCCCTCCGGCGTGATACCGGCATCGTAAAATATCTATTTATTCAGAGGCTCCGGGGTTAACCGGGGTTAGCGAAAATAAAATTTGGTGGGTGAGTGAACAGTGATGATCAGAGAAGGCCCCTCCGCCCCCCCCGCTCCCCTCCCAGGCCCCGCCCCAGCCCCAGCACCACACCAGCCCCAGCGTCAGCAGCATCAGTTGCGCCCAAAGGTGTGTTCCAGCGGACGTTTGACAGCTTTTTCGTCAAGTTGGCAGCGACAGCAGAGGAAAAAGCAGCGTTGCAGCAGCAAAAGGAGGAGCAACAGAAAGCCGACCTAGTCAGGCTGCAGCCGGCAAAAGAGGAGAGGGTTCAGCGTGAAGCAGCAGCACACATGCAGACGCACAAACTCGCATGCGCACGCATATACACACAGAAACACACACACACACACACACACACACGCACACACACACTTGTACGCACAACACGCACGCACATGCACACGCACATGCACATGCACACGCACTCGCACACGCACAACAAGCGAGAAACAGAAACACTCATGCACACGCACATTCGCGCATGTGCACGCGTACACATACACTTGTACAGGCACTGGCTGGGCTAAATGCCCACCGGGGTTGGTGCGGGGAAGGCTAAAATATATATTGACAGGGTCCAGGGTTACCCGGGGTTACATTTAATATTTCTGAAATTTGGGCACCGGGGTGAGTACGGTAAGGTACGGTATTGAGATACCGACAGACCAGAGCGCACAGGTGTCCACGTGTGGACAAAGTCCCTCAATAAGTCAAAAGTGGTTTGTAATTTATGAATTTACATTGCCTGTAATAAGTACCCCTTTGCCCTTTTGTATGGGCGGGCGGTGTGCGGCGGGAGGAGAGCAGCAAGCACCAACAACCTGTACTGGCAACAGAAGCGCAGAAGTAAGAAAGCTCAAAACCATACAACCACCATACAAGCGCTGTACATACGCACCATATGCCTGAATTCTTGCATTCGGTGGTGTCCCTGCCAGAATTGCTGTACGCTCACCTTTTGTATATGGCTGGAGCCAAGCTCATGCTTGACGACGCGCAGGTTGGGGGAATTCCCCAATTTTTTTGAGCAAGCCCTTATGCACTCTTTTGCCACACCTGCATAGGCAACGTATTGTGCCTGCGCGCTCACAAGGCTGTTTTAAGTAAGCGAGCCTTTGTGCGTTTTTGGTGCGCTCACAAGTGTGCCTTTTGAGCCAGTCGACGCACTTGAACACTTGAAGCTCTGGCGCATGCTCTGGCAAGATCGAGAGCCTCCACACACACTTTATTGCTCGCACAAGTGTAATGGTTGCCATGTTACAATGGGGTGTGACCTTCAGCCAGGTTGTTTGGCTGATTGCACAAGCTTAATGATGAGCCCTCGCTTGCATGGTCTACCACACGCAGGCGTGGACAAGATCCCCAATTTTGAGCAAGCCTTCGTGCACTTTTTGAGGACGGCTTGTGAGGAAGAGGAGCAGCAGCAATTGCAGCCTCAGTCTGACGACCATTTGACACGCCCCCACCAGCCCTGGCAGCAGCCCCAGCACGCACAGCAGGACATGCAGCCAGAAACCCAGCAGCAGGGCACCTTACAGCAGCAGCAGGAGGCACAGCAGCAGCAGCAACAACAACAACACTCGGGTAGCAGTCAGGGAACTTCCACGCACGTGAGCACAGGCGTACAGCAACACGTGCTGGCTGCTTGATGCTGCGTGTAGTACGTGCTGTGTGTAAAACCTGCTGCGTGTAGTACGTGCTGGCTGCTTGATGCTGTGTGTAGTACATGCTGTGGTGGCGGGCGGCCTCCATGGCTCGATGACGCTGCACTTGCCTGGCTTGCAGCACTGCTCCTGTGTGAAGTAGCTAAGTGGACAATCCTGCTATTGTGTGTGTATGTGTGTTTCTGTGTTTGCAAAATAAGAAGGCCAGGGTTGCGCCACTAAAATAAGCCTTCACACTTGGCCAAATATGTGCATATGCGTGTATCACCTAACTTACAAGCACAGCTCCCCCAACATCCCCTCATGCCTCTTGCCAATATTCCTGGGTTCAGATCTATCATAACACCGGCCAACATGTAGTCTCGTTTAAAATGTGTACCACAGTCTGCAGCTCAGCTCGTCTTTATCCTTTGATTGCTCGCTGTCGATGCTGCCTTGGTGCTGTGACAAAGATGGCAAGTTCACTGTATCGTCAAGGTGAACGTGGGGATGTGGAGCATTTATGACAGGAGAGTAAGTTTGAGAGAGGAATGAGGGTGAGGGGTGAGATTGCGAGTGCTTATAATTGACTTAATGGGTTGCAGGGACTCTTGTGACTGGAATGGCTGTACGACATGCGTACCAATTTGGAAGTGCAGCCGACATTTAATGGACAGGGCACGATCGTTATAGCTGCAGTACGGCAAAGGAGGCCTGTTGGCTCATCCATTGATGGACTCCATATTAGATATTTTTTGGCTTGGAAACTGACAAGCAGATCACTGACCTAATAGCTTATTGTTTTTGAAAGCCTGCCTGTTGCTTGCCTTCTCCCTCGCTGCTCATTTTGCAGTATGTAAATACTTCTGGACACGTGTGCATAGCTCCCAAGCACAGACCTCTTTATTTGTTTGTACATGCGCCTGGCAGCAGCCAGGCAAAAGGAAATAGTGGCGCTGCGCTTGAGGAACCCTAGGTCGTGCAAGTCACCATCAGCAAGTCTTGTGTCAAAAGATATGGCAGGTTGTGCAAACTTCCACAGCTATAAAGACCTTATGGGTGATACAAGATGTCTGTTGGAACTTCCTGAAACCTGCCATTCTCAATTCCAGACAATCGGCATACTGATAGGAGACGACCTGAGCTAGGGACTGACGTGATGAACACTGCAAACGACGGTCTACAGCTCCTGCAAATCCAAGTAACGCCATTCTGCGGAGGGAACTAAGGTTACTCGAGACATGTGTCCTAGCGACCGGTGGGGAACCACAGACCTACAGTCTGAGGGTTCCAGAACTACGCAGGCAGTGAAAAACCACTCCCAACATTAATCAAGGGAAACGTACTACTTTGGTATCGTGTACTGTAAAACTCCTCCACCAAAAATAAGGAAAAAGGATCAATGGGGATCAGGAGGGTTGCAGGCTTGACCTGAAACCGGCTCGCTCCTGGTGAGAGTTGCAATGGCACTGGAAAGTGCACGTCTGGTATGGACAAGTTTGGTGGCGTAGTTGACAGAATGTAGCCTGTAGTAGGTTTAGTAGGTGTATTGCACAACACAACATGGGAAGCAACAGTATAAGGTATGGGCTTAAATGTTACACACTCAAACCATGGTTTGAATTAATGCGGTTGGTTGGTCCTGGCAGATGCTTGATTGTTTTCACGTTTTTACTGATGATTGGTTTTGTGAGGCTCTCTCAGCCTCTGGTTTTGTGAGGCTCTCTCAGCCTCTGGTTTCTTGTTTCTGACCATGCTTCTTGTACTAACTTCCTGAGACATATCAACAGCTTTCTTCTCGTTCTCCTTGATGCTTTCTCTTCGCGCTTATTCTAGCTTCTTTTTCTGGTGTCTTGTTCAGTCTGGCCTCTTTCTCTTCTTGAAGCTGGCTTTTTTATGCTATAGCTCAACTGCCCTCGCTGGCGGATATAGCTGTGTAACCCTTACCCTTACTGATGATTATATTCAGTCACCTGTAATCTGCTATGTTGTGCCCTATTTCCCTTTCCAAGGTTTCTTTCTTAGGTGCTACCGTAGTCTGTGACAAGTCTGGTGCTACCGTAGCATGTGACAGCAACAATAATCATAACTTTTGCATGTTTTACATACGCAGCCCCCTAGCAGTCGCACGTTTTGACTGATGGCTTTATCTGTAAACTCGCCCTGTTGGATGTTATACACTCAAATCCTAGTTAATGTCATTTATCGTCGAGATCAAGTATTGTGAGGACACCAGACCTCAAAACCAGCTGAACGCCGTAAAGGAACAGCACAAAGACCTCTGCAACATTCTCCAAGGAGCCTCCGGTTATTCCAGGTTACTCTCCACATCAACCTTTTGGGTGTGGGTGGCACCATCTACAACACTCACACTTTGAAGCCTTTTAAGGAACTGGGTCTTGATTCTCAAGGAGTAAAGAAGCTTGCCTCCAAGCTCCATGTGCACTTTGTGAACTTTGCTGCTAAACTTCTTGTCCATACAAGACGTGCCCTTTCCAGTACTGTTATCAACTCTCATCAGGAGCCGGTTTCAGGCGAAGCCTGCAACCCTCTTGATCCCTATTGAATTTTCCTTTCCTTTTTGCGGTGGAGGAGCTTTACGGTACTCGGAACCAAAGTGGCTCCTTTTCCTTGATTAATGTGGGGAGTGGCTTTCACTGCCTGCATAGTTTTTTCTTTTTCTTATTGATCTTGTTTCATTGCATGGTGGGGTGGATTGGTGCAGGCACCTATCCTTGATCAAGCTGGCTGTGTTATCACTGCATGCCAGCATGTTTTTCAAATGATCTTAAAAATTGCCACCACCTGCTAAGAATGGGAGAAAGAATAGTGGCCATCATGCTATGACTGGGAGCAAGGTTTATGCTCTGGCTCCTCCTCTGCATCCTCCTCTATTAACCTGTCGACATCTACGCGGGTGTCTGGTGCAGCCCCCTGTTGAAGCTTAAAAAGCCAAGGATGGGCTTGACTTTGATTTGATTGACATCTGCTGCCTTGCTCCAGTGGACTGTCTATACGTGCTAAGCGCAGGACACAGTACCTACAGGACAGAAAAGATCGAAAATTGACACTTTCAGGTGGTTGGGAGGTAGAGGCCAAGATATCACTTGGGGTCGCAAAGTTTATGGGGTTGTGATGGAAAACCCACTGTTTTTACGAGTATTGTTGGAGGTGCAAGTAAGACACGGCATTCTGGCAGAGCAGATAACATAGGAAGCAATTATTGCATAATTACGAATAGAAGATGGGCTTTATAGACCATCAATGGTTACAGCGACGCAAGCAGCAAGTAGGTGCCAAGGTGTGCGCCCTAGCAGGCCATCAAAGAGCCGAAAGAACTGTTAAACATTAAAAGTCAACGACGGGTGTTTGCTAGTGAAGAAGAAACAGAGGAGAAGCTCCGCTGGTAGCGATGACACAGCCAGCATGAATAAAGAAGGGGGTGCTAGTGCCATACAGTCGTGGACTTGTAATTGAAGTCATTTAGTGCATGATACTAAAACCCTTACCCGCCACTCTGATAATCTTCTGGCAACATCTTGGTGGGCACAGCCTCAACAGCAAAGCCGTGAGCCTGGACAGGGGGGAAACGGCAAGAGGGCACCTTCAGGTGAGGCTTGGAAGCAAAGTTTGCAATTCATCCATTTCAGACTACCTAGCATAATAGCATTTTGTCCAGTAAGGTATATAAAGAGTGTGGCACGTTAGTATGTGTGCAATTGAGTTGGTAAAAAATAATGAGATGGTAACAGCATGAACAAAATCCCCCTTTAATTTCTGTGGTAGAGGAATTTCATGGTACCTACTCTATTCCATATCAAAGTGGCTCCCTTTCCTTGTTTAATGCAGGAAGCGATTTTCACTGCCTGCGTGAAATTTCCTTTTTTATGCCCCTTAGGAGGCCTGACTGTTGAGAGCGAATTCAGTCAATGGCCTCACTACTGCTGCACCTACAACGGCTTGCTCTTTGGCCGTGCACTTGCAGGAAGAAACGCACACGCTGCTGCGGATGGCCATGCCACTTAGAAGGTTCATTGGACAGCTAAACATTTACAGGAGAGAAACAAGACAGTCAACAGCAAACACTCACCGCTGCTGTGGTTGCAAAGCCTTGCTCCTTGGCCGTGCGATTGCGGTAGGAGAAGTACGCGACACTATGGCTGGCCATGCACTGCTGTAGAGTGCTCATGAGCGAGCCATGGAATTGTGTTTCGTAAATACAATCTGCCGCAGTAATGACATCGGGGTACCCTCCGCTCTACATGTGGATGGAGTTGAGAGCAAGGCATTGTCGCGAGTGAGTCAGCATGCGGCAAGGGAAGGCATATTGCACTTTTGCCTACTAAAACAGCCATTGGTCTGCGCTTCGTGTGAAGAAATGTAAGCTCAGGTTTTAGCGACTTGCAAAATATGACACATTGCTGCACCCTGTTTGACAAAGGAGATGGAGGTTATGTCACTGGCAGGCATATAGGGGCTTCAGTCTAACTTGCAAAGACTGATATATGGTCTGGACTCATCAACGGAACTCCCAGAAGCAGTGTATATTTGTATAGCGTTGTAATGTAATGCTAGGTAATTGGTTTTCACGGGCAACCCTGACGCCTCCTTTATGCATGCGTCCTTGATGCATACTCACACTGGGTGCTCTTTTCTCTGCTACTCTATGGTAGCCTATGGGAAGCTTTGCAAATCACGGGAAGCCCTGCAAATCACACCAACTTAGGAAAGCCGGAACAAATAAGGGGCACCTGTGGTTATTAGAAACTTAGACCACTGGAAAAAATACAGCCAGTATAAGCAAGCAGCTTCCAGGAAGCAAACACCAGCATCCACAGTAACCGAATCAAAGGAGTCACATACCAAAGTGGCTGAGATTGTTGCAGCTCTTGTTATGCATGATTAAATGTGCGAATACACTGCACAAATAATTAGCATCGGTCAAATACCTTTGAATAATTTTTATCTTTCATGTACGACGCTTCTCGATTATCATTTTAGCTTTTCACCAGCTCCCCTTTGTGCATCATCACCATTACTCTTTGCCTGTCCCTTCAAAAATGGCTCATCTTCCTTTGTCCCTACTTATAGGAAACATAGCACAAATAAAGTGAATGCAACCGGTATGGATTAGGTCAGGGCGATGTTCTGGAATCTGCACTTATGCCCTTATTGGAAAAGAGTACGTTCTGAACTCAACTCCAGCGCTACCATTCCAAGGCAGTATGGAGTGCACATAATAGTTGCACATTACATGCACATCCTTGTTAGGCTATGGGCAGATTGCCTATTTCCTATTTCCAAGCACCAGCACTGATCCAGCACTCACGCCCTTGGCCTTACCATTTGCAGGAGCGAGCTTGCATCTGTGCCCCATCGATGCTCGACCACTAACGCCCTGTGCACAATAGATTTGCAGAGACATGCAGTAAGTTTAAGTGACCAAAGGAAGAAAACTCCGATTCGGGGTGATTGCTCATCCTAGGCGTTTATGCATTTGTATGTTATATGTCTGAGGCTGTGTGCTGAAGAGCAGCAGAATAGCACCTTTTACACAGCAATGATTACAAGAAGCATTATGTATTATGTAAGGCAAGTCACGCCTATGCAAAAGAAAAGAAAAGATAAGGATGGAGAAACGAGGCAGGCAGCGGAACCTGTGCACTGAAGGACGGCAGTTGGCAGCCACGTTTTCTTGGGTGAGGGGCAAGATGTGTGGGAGATCTGTGAGGACGACTGATGCACCTGCTAATGCAAGCGCAATACCCGTCAGACCTGCAAGAAATGAGGAAAGAGGACAATGGGGTTATGAACTCACAACTAGCATGGATAAGGAAAGCAATAAATGAGGAAAGAGGACAAGGAGATTATGAAATTACTATTAACAGCCAAACTCCTTCACTCTCAGCAATTCTAGCAAGCGAGATGCAATCAAAGTTACTCCGACCCAGCAACCACGCCCTAAAAAGAAACCCAACAAACACGTACCAAACAAAGTCTGCCAATAACGCAAGAAGAGTTGCCCGTAATAACCTAGCAGATGGCCCTGAACCCCTTGGCTATGAAACCAAGAGACATTCAACCACACAAACGCGATGTACATTTAATTGAAATTAAGTACTGTGTAAACACTTCACCTACTCAACAAGCAGAAAAGGCACGAGAACAATACAAGCTGCTAATGCCTCGCCTACTTGGACACCGTAAAGCCCTTCACACCATCCTGCTAGGAGCAACAGGCACCATTTGCAGCAGCCACACAAGGAACCCACTCCACAGCCTCGGAGTTACTGGTCTACATGTCACAGCACTCACGAAAAATTAAGCCCACATGCAACCATATCCGCAACAAAAATCATACAGGTGAGACGAGACATTGAACACAACCCGCATAAATGGCTGAGCAATACTCCTGGTGGTGTGCAGGCTTCTGCCTTTCAACCACCTGATCCCCACTGAAAAGTCCTTTCTCTTTTGTTCTCCAGGTGGGATGTTGTGTAGTCCATTGGGTAATGCAGAACACAAAACAGCATCCTTTCCTAATCCATGCCGGTAGTGTTTACACTATCTGCGTTTTTTTCCTTTTTTTCTCTTCCTCCTTGTTCCCTCAAGAAGGGGGGGGGGCGTCTGAACTAGGGCAAGATCAAGGACGAGCGACAATAAACTCCAGGACATGGAGCGCATGGATCACATATAAGTGTAAAAATATGCGTAAAATTCCAATCACTTATAATACAACCCATAAATGATTGGACAGATTGAGGCATGGGTCGCCTTACTTGAAGTGTCCCTGCCTGCCTAGTGTTTCCTGTCTTCTCCCACATTAATACGCGAGTACTCTGTCTCTTTCACAGCCTCCCACTTTATTATATTTTTTCAGCCGCACTGAGAGAAGCGGAGTGCACACACCTGTGCCTGACCCCAAATCCATGACTTTAACTCCAGGCCAAGGGCCCAACGGGGGCCGCCTAAGAAGCAGCTCGGCAAGCACAAAGCCGGACTGCCACACCACCATGCCGACCTGTGATACCACCAATCCGTGAACAAAACGAATGCCTGTGACAAAGCCGCGGACTGCCGCACCACAAGATCATAGCCCCCACATGCTCAAGCAATCGTGCAATGAGTAAATGATGAACAGTCTTGACCTTCAAGAGTACCACGTGTAAAGAGGCAGGGGACAGGGCCACAGGTTAACGATAACCCTGACCGTAATCCCTGCGTGGAGGACTCAAGTTATAGTCTGATGGTCCCGCATATTGACCCACACACACTGCACATGCACAATACACCTACATGCGCACTGACACGCATATGCTTGGCAAGAAGGGCGATGATCCGCTGACGTTCCACGTAGTATGGGGATTTCACTCTATGCAGTCACCCTTTTATCAAACCTATATGTGTATATACCGGTATACACAGATTGTTGTTGGCTGGTGCGAAGTTTGTGTGGATCCTTGTGTCCCTTCTTCCTGGTGCCCCAGATCAGTGTTCAATTGATGAGCTTTTAAGCCCACGTAAAATGCAAGCTGAAGCAGTGTCAAGGCATGCTTCATACACATTTCACCAAAGCAACGACGACCCTTGTCTTGTCCCTTGCTGCTAAAACAATTACGCACAAAAAGGTGGCAAGCGCACCTTGCACAGCGCAAGCGCTCAAAATAACCCTCTCTTTCTATAATGGGAAAACCAACTGCACGCAAGACACACGTGGAGGAGATGAACATACGCACACAAAACACATTACGCACATTGACCAAAGCTGGATCTTGCTGGGGAGAGTGCTGCTGCTGGCCCAGGGCCTGCATCTGGATGCCAGCGGGCTGCTGAGGCTGTGGTGGTGCAGCATCATGGGGCCACTGCACAAGCACCCCTTCGTCGTCACTGCCGTCTTCTAAAGGGCAGCAGCTGCGCCCGCCCCCTCCTCCTCTTCCTCCTCCAGGAGCATTTGCAAGAGCATTTGCTTTTTGGGAGCACTGCTTGATGTGCATGCACACATCTCCGATCTGTGCCATGACGTGCGTGTTGAATGGAAGAAAGTGTTAGCATGTGCATATTGCATGCATAGGTACCCGTGCAATTGCACACAAAACGAGCGCATGGTCACACACACACACACACACACACTCTTATGCTTGCGCACGCTGTTCCAATTCATATACACCTGGATGAATCTGCTTGGTGCATCCTGATCAGCAGCTGCTCCATTTGTACGGAAAGGGACAATTGCCATGCTCATAATTGAAATGAGGGCTTGGAAGCTGTAAAAGGAAAGATATCACGTGATTTGTCTGTACGTATGATGGCGCGTGTTACGCATGTTGTGCAGGTATGTGTGTATGTGTGCGTGTGGGTGTGAGGGTGTGAGGGTGTGCGTGTGTGTGTGTGCGCGTGTGTTTGTGTGTGCGTGTGTGTGTGTGTGTGTGTGTGTGTGTGTGTGTGTGTGCGCGCGTGCGTGTGCGTATGTGCGTGCACGGTGTGTTGTGTATGTAGGTGCGTGTGTCTGTTTGCGTGCGTGTACGTGTACGCTTGTTTATACATACCCAGCGTTCTTGCCTTTATTGGTGGGCAAAATATTGATCTACCAAAGTTGTAGAAACAAATTAAAGAATACTAGAAATACCATGTTCTCTGCTGTACAGCTTGCCCTTGTTTTTGGTGGTGTGGCTCCAACAGATTTTGTTCGTGCTCAGGCAAGTATTAAGCTTACACACACACACACACACACACACACACACACACACACACACGCACGCACGCAAACGCACACACACACACACACACACACCACGCACACATACACACACACACACTCTCACACACACACACGCACACACACACACACACACACACACACTCACACACACACACACACACACACACACACACGCAGAAACACACACATACACGCCCACACACATACATACATACACACACACTGAACATTACACCAAAGTGCACACTGACACGCATACGTGCTGCACGTACAGACACATACACATAAACCATAAAACACAACGACAGCCATACAACATATATTTTTGCACGACACACACACACACAGACAGACACACTCAGACACACGCAGACAGACACACACAGGCGGTGTGCAAAGAATGGAGGGATGCAGCAAGCTGCCCGAACTGCTTACGCGATTTCTTTGTTCAGCACCACCGACTGTCAAGCGTGGCTAGTGAGCCTCCTAGATGGGCCCTACCCATGGTACGTGCAGCATTAACTCCCACGTGCCACTCTTTAGGCTGCTAGTATAATCTTTGGAGTTTCATATTGCTCGATGCACCTGCAGAGCCCCAGCAATTTCGTAGAAAAGCACCAGCTTGCGCCGTCAGACAGCCTTGCGTCGCTTGCAGTGTGTTTCCAAACAACGCCAAGCGACATCAAGAGACTGAACAGCCTAGGCCTGTCTGAGGCCTGTCTCGCTTCACGCACACATGTGTTCCTGCCAGGTGTGTTTTGGGCACAGGGTTTTGCTGTGTTGTTGTCAATTGCATGTGTGTAGTGCTGGCCAGAACCATACATATATGTGTATACGGTGTATTAATGGCATGTCCAGCAGGGAAGGGAATCTACCTTACATACAGTCGCGTACGGTGTATATACCATTTACCATTTGGGCTAGCCCTATCAGTGGCAAACAGCTTGAACAAAACTCAGCTTGAACAAAACTCAGCTTGGCAAGCCCAGGGCAGCAATGGGTTGTACAATTTTAATACACATTCTACGTAAGAGTTGCCATGTTCATACCTTTACCCTGCTCATGCTAGTTGTGTGTTATCAGTTACAGCAGAGCTTTCCTTTTGCCATCATTGGGTAGCTGCCTTGAAAGCCCAGAGGTCCGCTAAAGAGAGGGTAAAAAGGAGAGAATGCAGAGGCATGTACACCAGCAGTGGTCCGTGGACAGGCCAGACCCTTCAGGGTCGCCAAAATTTGCTGCCTAGTAGAGTATTTAGCTATTCAACTGCAGCGTCTTTGTTTCCTGATTCCATGAACATAGTGTTCCCACTGCTTGCGTTTTATGTGACTTTTGCCCAACATACTCTTGCCTCTCCTTTTTGCCTTCATCCAAGACAGCGAAACCTGAAAACGTTGCCGGCAGCAACGCCAACTTCGTCCAGTGCCCTATTGCACGCAAAAACTTTGTTGTTCTCACGCCAAGAGGAGATGGTCTTCAGCCTGGGTCCCCTCTGCCGCACAGTGATGCCGAAAAGAGCACCAGCAGCCACAAGTCGGTGCGTTAAGTTGAGGGCGCTTGATCTACAATTGGGGGCGTCGGGAGGCACTTATGCACATCTTTGGAGATTAGAACTTTAAACTCGGGGTATCTCCACTAAAATCAAAGATTTTAATTCACGTCCAAGACATTTTGCAACGTAACAGGGTGAAAGTTCTTGCATACATTCTTTAAGCAGAGCGGTATGGTAAAACGCAACTAACAGGATCTTGCTGTGTTATATGAGAAGAACTGATGAGCGTGTACGATTGAATCATCCATGCTGGGAATGACTGCCCTCTTTGCCTTCTTGGCTTGCTTTGCTCCGCAACAGGCAGCAGATGCTCAGGCGCTGGAGGAAAAGCTGTGTGCTATGATATCTCGGAGCCAGCAGGTGACTGCGCGGAATTAACTTTTTTGCAAATTGGTGAAAGAAACAAACGGTAAATGGTAAACGGTCTTTGGGAGCAGGATCTGAAAGCTGCATGTTTGGCCTGCATCGCTCAACTTGCTGTGGCGTGCCTTTATGCCATTCGTTTCACAGCTCACAAGTGCTAATCAAATCATTACTGCCCCAATTTTGCCATGAAAGCCAATACTGGATGCATGACCAATATTGAGAAGAGCTCCATGTGCCCATATTCTGGATTCTGGATCCCTTGTGTTCTGTTGGAATCCTGATCCCTCCTTTTCCATTCATTAATATTATGCACTTGCCAAAAACATCAGCTTGAAAATGGTTCAAGCTTTTCAGAAGGTGCTGTGTGAGAACACAGGATGCTTTGCACAATGGCGCTGGCTGCCTACTAATTGGTGAACCCTTTTGCCTAGGATAAACTGGGCTGCACTGAGGACACATTATATTTCATCCTTATTACAATGCTTTTGCTCTCTGAGTGTCCGGACTGGAAATCCATTATAGTGTGCTGAGTGAAAAGTAAGAAGATAGCTGTTGCCGTCCTGATGGCCATCTCCCGGCGACAAATTTCCGAGTGCCTTATTGTTTAATGGCCCTCAGGTGGATGAGGCCACTGCTTTGTACTACCTTCGAGATGCTGGAGGTGATTTTCGTGCTGCCATTAGGCTTTGCCAGGAGGACGGGCGATGGAGTGAGGCAGATGCATGCACTTGTTTTCCACGCCTTAAGGTCAATTGACAAGCTCCCTGCTCTCCTCTACTTTTTGTCCATTTGCATGCCTTAGTAGATCAACTAGACGAAACATTACCTGTCAGGCAAGTTGCTAGAAGCTCCCATCAAGTGACTGATGACTTGTGCACCGCCCATCCCCCCTTCACAAGCTGCCACCCACCTCACTGCCCCTTCCGACGATAACCCCTCCCCCGCAGCAGTTTTCCTGGACTTCAGCAAAGCCTACGACACTGTCTCCC
>Ga0307968_1001105_pt1 | contig 21510 bp, 23 predicted proteins | sample OrgLakmetagen650_FD_201834 | JGI IMG/M metagenome (GOLD analysis project Ga0307968, IMG submission 201834) | Saline water microbial communities from Organic Lake, Antarctica - #650 | ecosystem: Environmental > Aquatic > Non-marine Saline and Alkaline > Saline | place: Antarctica: Organic Lake...
GGGTTAAGTGAGTGAGTGAGATAATCGTCTCATATCCTGATTGCAACTCTGTAGGAGTGGCAATATAGCCTCATACAGTGGAGTTAACATCTCACGCAATGCTGATTGAGGGTTAGAAAATCCTTGTGGTCAAGGGCGTGTTACTTAATTTGTGATCAACATCGTGCGCATTAAAGCATCCACCTCGCACACACACGCAGGTGCACCTGGAGAGGCCGCGGCCCATGCTGCCTTGGCCGCCACCGTCCCCTCAGCAGATGAGCCACTGCGCACGCTGTACGTGGCCAACATCAGCCCCATGGTGCCCGTTGACCGCCTGCGTGAGCTGTTCGGCATCTTTGGGGTGGTGCAGGACATGGAGGTGGGTTGGGGGTGAGCAATTAATCAAATTTAGCATGAACAGGGACAGGCCGGGAAAGCCTCTTGAGCCGCCCCTCAAGGCCCCCATGGGGGAAATACAGCTTGGGGTTGCGGACTTCTTCAAGCCCAGTAACCGGACAGCAAGTGGTATTCAGGACCTTTCTGCAGTAAGTGTATGCTTTCATCAAACCTCGTTTCCACGTGTTTGTACACCCTCGTGCACTTGCACACTTACACACACAAGTACATACCGTAGAGACTTGCGACCAATGCGAGGTTTGAATAAACCCCAATGCGAGCCTATGCGAGGGGTACACAGTCTAATAATTTTCCCCAATGCGAATTATGCGTGGGCCTTTGGCCCTCTGAGCTGCATGTGCACGCGCGTGTGTGCGCGCGTACATGTGTGTGCGCTCATGTGAAGGGATTGAAGTCGCCCTCTTGGGATTGCTGCTCCCTTAAGTCAAGGTCTGGCTATGTCAAAGAGAAAACGTCAGTTGGGAAGTGTTTTTTTCTACCTTTCAGCTACCAAATCTAGAACTCCTCCTCCCCTTGGCCATGCCACTCCTCTTCTGTGCGCTGAATCCACTCGTCGTCAATGTCCTCCCCCTCTCCCTCATGGCTTGCATCAGGCATGTCATGCAAGCCGCATGCAATGCCTCATGCAAGCAGCACGCAAGCCTGAGCTGGAGTGCGCTACTCTTCACCCGTATCCCCACTGAGCTACTGCTTCCAGGAGGGGCATGATGACTGCAGGGTGCCACCAGTTACTTTTGGGCTTTCTCTTGGCTCAGCTTGCGCTTCTTCCACTTGGTGTCCTCCCTCCCTAAGAGAGGGCCAGCCCCCTGCTTATGCCTGAAGCCAGCTTTGGAGGCCTGCCTGGCTTCCTCTTCTTTGCTGCTGCTGCTGCTGCTGCTGCTGCTGCTGCTGCTGCTGCTGCTGCATCCCACTGTGCCTCTGCTGCCCTGACCCCTGCAGTACGTTCTGCATGTGCCTTGGCTGCCTCCCCCTCTGCTGCCTTCTTCTCACTTGCTGTCCGGTTACTGGGCTTGAAGAAGTCCGCAACCCCAAGCTGTATGTCCCCCATGGGGGCCTTGAGGGGCGGCACAAGAGGCTTTCCCGGCCTGTCCCTGTTCATGCTAAATTTGATTAATTAACCCGAATGCGAGCTTCGCGAGGGGGTCCTTTGTGACTTAGTAATTTAAATGCTCCCAACACACCGCGAGGGGTCAGAAACTTTTGCGGTACGCAGTGATATACCGTCCCTACTGTACACACATATACGTACACACATAACCGTACACACACATACATACATACACACACCCCGCCTGCAGTCTGTGGGCGAAAAGAAGGACATGGCCATTGTGCGCTTTGTGGGCAAGGACTCGCAGCACCAGGCACAGCAGCTGAATAACACACTGTTTGGCGACCGGCCCCTGCATGTGACTGCCCCCATAGCAGCCATGTCTTCAGGCATTGTGCCTGCCAACCCTGCCCTGGCGATGCAGATGCAGCAGATTCAGCAGATGCAGGTGGGTTTCTGAGGGGCAGGAACAGTGTAATGCCTTGTATTTTTGTTAACCATACCTGCAGACCCAGATTAAGGCTCACGTTTGACCCGTGTGCTTTCCTTGAGCTGCAGCAAGCCATGCTCCCCTGTGTCCCCTCTGTCAAATATGATTCCTTTGAAAGCGCACTCTACGGCTCCCTGCCTGTCTTTGCCAAAAGCGAACTGTGTATCATCAGTACACCAAGCAGATAGACACATTCACTCTCCCTATGCTAACCACTCACTCATCCGTCTCAATTTGCAGCAAACCATGTCCCAGTCACGCAAGCTGGCAGAGCAAGTAGCACAGATGCGCGCCCTTGCACGCTCAGGTGCGGCTGTTGTGAAAAAGCCAGGGTGTACTTACTACCAAAGAAACATGCAACTTATGACTTTGATCGCAATTTCTCCATTTGATCTGCTCTCTCAAACAGCAAGCACCAGCGGCACGCGCACGCATACACAGGCAGTAAGCATCAGCCTGCCACATTTGCATACACTCACGTGGCTCTTGCATGCATACATTTCTTTGCTGGCACTTATTTTTTGCTCGTTGTGATCAGGCGGCCCTTCAGGCGGAAGCAGTGACCCCCTGCGTGCGGCAGAAGAGGCAGCTGCACGCCTCAACCGCAAGGTGCGTGTGTGTGTGTTTGTGTGTGTGTGTGTGTGTGTGTGTGCCCGTATGTGCAAGTCTATATTGGGACTATTGCGTACGCTGAGTGTGGCGGGTGTAATTTTCAGCAAGTCAAGTCAAGCTGCAGTCCAGTGCAGTGCAGTGAAACACTGGCTACAAATTGCACGCAATCTCAAGCCCTCATGTTGCGCTTGCTCACGCACACAGGCGTGCGTGTCCAGTCATGTCCGCACTATAAAAAAACCTTTGCTTTTTTGTGGCCCATTAGATTAAAAGGAAAGTTCCAAAAAGCAATTAAAAGTAAAGCTGCTCACACGCACACGCCTCACATACAGTTTGGCATGGCCAGTGCGCCACCCTCCAGCACTCAACCAGCAGCAGGAGGAGGAGGAGGAGGTCTGGGCCCAGCACTAGCAGCAGCAGCAGCCAAGGCAGCAGCAGCTGCAGAGCAAGTGGACCGCAAGCGTTCACGCTCACCTCCACGGTATGTGTTGCTTTCTAAGCTACAATGAATTTTAATTTGTTGTATGCTCAATTGTGTTGCTTTTTCGGAAGCCTATATTTGGATGCAAGCCTGCACCCTGCACCACATACACAAGCACACATACACTCACGTGTGCTTGCGTAATCACATGCACTTTATGCATGTATACATACAAACACTTGTTATAGGCGTCGTAGCCGCTCCAGGGAGGGCCGTATTCGCAGTAGGTCGCGCGAGCGTGAGCGTGAGAGGGCTCGTGAAAAGGAGCGCCTGCGGGAGCGAAGAGAGCGGGAAGACCGGGAAAGGGAGCGAGCCCAAAGGGTAAGCATGTTGCAGAGGTTTGGGCAATGGCACATGAGAAATGATATCCATCTCAGGGTGTGGTTTGTAACTCACTAACTGTGAGCAACGGGGTTAGATGTATTGAGACGTCAACTAGCTCCCCTGATGTTGAGGCATGCAAAGTGGGCCAAAAGTGTGCAAGTGGCAGGCCACACGTGGGTCGTGACAGAGGGCAAGCCAGCAACTTCCAGCCCCGATGTTCTCCTTGTGCCAGCATCCTGAGTCCGTGAATATCCAGGACCGCGTGCAAGGGTGCTGAATATGAAGTTACCCCCTATCAAGCTCCTTACAGGTTCAAAATCTCCATATTTTGAAAAAGGGTCAAATGCGTGAGCATGCCGGAAAGGAAGGAAGCTTGCTGTTTGTACCATCCTGCTCCATCAATTATCAGCTGTTTTTGCCTTGCTACTCCATCATTTATGCCTTCCTGCTTCATCATTTTCCGCACGGCTACTCTGTCATATGCACACTTGCAGGACCGTGTGAGGGACCGTGAACGTGAGCGTGCCAGGGAGAAAGACAAGGAGCAGATCCGTGCGCGTGAGAAGGAGAGCAGCAGGCGTAGGGATGGTAGCAGGGAGCGGCGGCGGGAGCGCAAGAGCAGGTAAGTTTATGGGAGAGGTGTTGTGCAGGTTTGTGCGTGAGTTTGTGTCTGTGTGTGGGTGTTCTTGCGTGCATGCATGCCTGTGTACAGTGTAGTATCGTGCTTAAGCGTGCGCTGGTTGTGAAGGTGGAAGATGTGAAAAGAGCAGCAGACTCAGGGAATGGCAATGTTGCATGCCTGAATACATTGCACAAAGAGCCACTTTTTTTGTCGTGGGTTCAAGTTATGATGTACTCCTCCTTCATGTCCCCAAAACAAAGATCAGCAGAGGTCCCTATACCGCTCGTGCGACCAGCTCATCAGATGCTCATTGTGGCGTTTACTGCTTTTAAACAAGTTTGTTTCAAGCAAGTACAAGAGAACATCTTCCCTGTGGATGAAGCTTGATTGCATCAAGTATCTTTGCTAAAACAATGCTATTAAAGACAAATTTCCTACGCATCGCGCATTGTACAGCTTAGGCGAGTCTTGGCCTGTACTTGAACAGGAAGCATCCATCTCATGAGACAAGTATAGCTAAAAGCAGCTCTTTAATTCCGGCCTTGCTCTACAATTAAATCATCTTCAAACAGCAAGATGGCCCAAGGATAATTCAGCTACTTCCTAGAATGCCGTTCTCCCTTGGCTTTTGGTGGCTTGGGTGGGGAGGCTCGGGTAATGCTCTGGAAAGAATAAATCAGGGCAATATGTGTTGCCATTCTTGGGCCACATAAAGGGCCACTAGAAGCTGCTGCCTTTCAAATAAAGTAGCACTACAGGTTAGAACGCTTAACAAAAAACAATTGTGATAACAATTACAGATTGGTGGTGGTTGCAGAGTGAGAAATAACCTGTCGCCTTGTTGACTGCTTGACTCATGCAGAAGCCGCAGCCCACGCAAAGACTCCAAAAGCCACCGCCGAGATGAGGAGAAGAGCAGCAGGGCACGAGACCGTGAGCGTGAGCGTGAGCGTGAGCGTGTTAAGGACAAGGAGGACAAGGACAAGGACAGCCGCAGGGAGCAGGAGAAGGCGGAGAAGGCAGACAACATGACAAGGGACAGCAAGGGAGGGGAAGAGGGCAAGGTGCACAAAGGCGAAGGGGAGGATAGTAAGGGCGGGGAGTCAAAGGGAGAGGCGAGCCCTACTCCTGGTTCTGCAAATAAGTCAGGCAGTGAGGGTGAAGGTGCGGGCGCTGCTGGTGAGGAAATGCAGGGGCAGGATGGTTCTGGAGAGGAGGCACATGCCAAGGCTGACCAGCCTCAAAGCAACGGTGGGCATGCACAGCAGCAGGAGCAGCAGCAGCAAGGGGAAGGAGGGCCAGAGGAATACAAAGCCACTTCCGCTGAACAGAAGGAGAAAGGAGAAGAAGGGGGAGCAGCAGCAGCAGCAGCAGAAAATGGAGAGCACCAACAAGAGCAGCAGCAACAGGAGGAGCAGCAGCAGCAGCAGCAGCAGAAGCGCAAGCACCGGGAGCGATCGTATCGAAAGCCTGACTCAAATGTGCAGTCAAGGGAGGACGAGGAAGAAGAGAGAGAGAGGCTGCCTAAGCGAAGCCCTTCACCGTCGAGGTGTGTGTACAGATGGTGGTGGACGTTTGTTTGTGCATGTACTTTTTGGTGTGTGTTTGCCTGGCGTGGAGTCATCTGTGTTTCAAGCGTTTGCAGCACAATAGGCTTTGGATATCTATCTAGATTTACGTACGTGTCAATAAACTTACCCCTTGTTTGCCCTTGGAGTTCTGTTGTCACAGAGCTGCAATTAAGATAATTTGCTCCTGATTGCTCCATCAATTTTTGACGACCTTGGCAAATATCGCGCAATCATAATGCTATGCAGCAACTATTTAGCATAACCGTTGCAGCTGATGTTTGCGCGTTACTGCTCGCTCGGCGCCCAAGCTGTTGTGTGCCATCCCTTTTGCAGGCGGGAGAAGGAAAGATCTTCAAAGCACAGATCCAAGAGCCATAAGAGTAGCACCAAGCGGCGCGAAGAGAAGGAGGAGCCTCTTAGTGACTAGCTCGCAGTTGAATAGACTGGTTGTATTTGGAATACTTTTGCTGAATGTCCACCAGACACAGCGATACGGATTTTTTAATTCATATAAACAAACATGAATCGCAACTGAATCAGCTGTAAGAAATGCTTTTGGGCGTACTACTAGGGCTCCTATGTTGCTGGGCAACGTTGAGGAGAGCCCAAGCCGATGTGTACGTGCTGGTATGTGTGTGCGTCTGTAATGCACGCTGCAAGGAATACTAGGAAGAGGAATTGGTCCGCGGTCGCGATTCGGTTTTGACAGTGTGCGGAGTTTCGCAGTGCTTCTCCCCCTTCTCTTGCTCACCCTTCCTCCCTCTCTCCCTCTCTCTCTCTCCCTCTCTCTCTTGTGTATGTCCACCCTCCTACTCAGACCAAGACGTACATTCTAGAGGTACGTGTCTTGACAGGCCGGGTAGGGTTGACAGAGGCAGGGGAAGGTGCCTCTACAATGACAGGGACAAGTGGTATAATTTCTCTTCAGTGAGCGTGCATGTGTGTAAAGTACATGTGTTTACAACGCAAACTTTGTGTGCGTTGCTTGTGGGTGGGTGGGTGCATGCGAATGAGTCTGTACGTGCGTGCATGAGTGTGTGCGCGCGCGTGCATGTATGCGTGTGTGTGTGTGTGTGTGTGTGTGTGTGTGTGTTTGTTTATGTTTAAATGTGTGTGTGTGTGTGCGCGCACGGGTGTGTGTATGTGTATGTGTGTGTGTGTGTTATGAGCAATTGCGTGAGTTTATGTGTGCTTGTGTCAACACGTATTGTGTAAACACGTATTCTTTGTGAATGTGTTTGTGTTTGTGTTGTGCAGGCTGCCTGTGTTTATGTTGTGCAGGCACAATATGCGTGCTGTCACTCTTGTAATGCATCATGCACAACCCATACTTGTTGAAGTGGCAGCACGCAAATGTGCGTGATAATAACAATGTGTATGTTGGGTGCGTGTCTTTGTGTAAATGTGTAAGGTGCGTGTGCATGATCATATAGGGTGCGTTTGTGTGCGTGCGCATGCATCGCGTAAGAAAGCGCTTTTAAATTGTTTGTCCAACCATTTACCTACACGATGCTATGACATGCGCTCGTCCAAGTTTTGCTCATGTTCACTGGCCGACGCACGTTACTTTTCAGCCTGTTTCTCAATTGCGCTCCCCATTTGCTATGTCCCATACAAATAAAATTTGTTTTCCTCACCCTGCCCTGCCCCCCCTCGTCCTCCCTCTCCAGCCTGTGCCCTCCCTACAAGCGGACTTTGGGCCTGAGATAAACGGCAATGGCATAGATGGAGTGCTTCGGGTGCGTGCAAGTCAAATTTCATTTTATGTAGGAGTGATGCATTACTGGTTGTACAGTTGAGGCACGTCTGTTGGTTGTCCCCACGTCTGGACCTCCCTTTCCTAGTCAAATTGTGCCAACGAGCCAATTTTCTCCCTGACCCCTTCACCATTTTGGAACTTAAAAAGCGTGTTGGATAGCCTAGCCTAATTCTTTCTTTACGTGCCTACAAAACAAACAGGCCGAAAGACCTAGTGGGTGACTCACAAATAAAGGAATAAAATAATGTAACAGGTCAGAAACAGACTCCTCTCGCACAGCACCAATCTGTGCCTTTTAATTTTATAGAGCTTGAAAACTCATACCGCAACTCTGAGTGCCAAATCTGGCAGGAAATCACCTGAGCAGCTGGCTTGAGTGAAATTGCCCACCTCCTCTCCCCTGTGTAATCTTGCGCACACCCTTAGCACGAAACATGCTAGAAACATGCATACATGTGTGAAAAGCAGTTAAATTGAAGAAAATACCCAAATTTCTGACAAGAAAATTGTGCTGGGGTACTTTGATCCTGAATAGCTCCGCGGCCAGGAGTCCGTTCCGCTAACATTCAGACAGAAAATCCGACGGCGAGATCTGAAGTTTGTGTGTCCAGTTTCGCGGCAAGCTGTGAGGGTCGAATTTTTGACGACGAGAAGGGCTGGAAAGTGGCACGTTGTGACGGTGCCAAAATGCGGAATTTACTGTTCTTATTCTTACCTAACTTCGTTCAGAAATTGGGCAGTTATCATGCGCCGTCATTTTCCGTGGCTGCATGGAGACCGACGAGGAGGGATTTTTGGCCGGCCACTTTTTGATGCAGTTTTATGCCGCTGTTATAAACTATTATTTTACCAATGAGATCTGATGTTATTTTACAGTGCAGTTACAAACTTGAATTTTGGGCTATGACAACTTCACGTCTTTGCGTCTTTTGATATAGATGCCTGGACTGTTTTGCAAAATCCGGCAAGGTCAATGGATGTGTTTGGTAAATTCTGACATTGATTGAAGGCAGTGGAGCTTTTTGCAGAAGGGGTTGGACACATGGACAAGGTAAGATAAGGTAAGGACACATGGACAAAGGCTTTCTGGGTTCCACAGACAGGCAATGAAGGCGTGTGAAAAGGAAAACACAAAAAAAAGCGTGAGTCCTTCGTCGGGTCGATATTTGGGCGGGCGGCACGCCCCTCTATTGAAAAGAGGGGAAAATTTTGGATCTTCACTCAGAACTCTGGTTTGCAAGTCCATGTTGGAAAGTCGTTGGTAGCTGGGGGCCGCAGGCCCCGCCAAATTTTTCTTTAATTCATCAATAATGATTAAAAAATATTTGTCCAAAAGTAAGTGCTACCTTACAAATTTCACAGAGTTATGAACTCCCACTGCAACCATGGACAGCAATGGTCTCGGTCTGGAACTTGGAAGTTGATAAAATAAGCTAATAGGCATACTGCAAGCTCAACGTACTGCTTCTGGCATGCATTTGGCTCAAAAAGCTTATTGGCACAGTTTGGGTATACCAGCCGTGGGGACGACCTGGTGCTTTTCTTTTGGTGCAGGAAAATCGTATGAGCTCAGATATATTACACACTTGGCACTCCAGCAGTGCACACGCACAGGCCTGAATGTACATGCACGATTGGCTTAACATTTCCATGCTAACAAACACTCACAAACGTGCACACAAACGCACACGCACGCACACACACACACACACACACACACACACACACACACACATACATGCACACACTCACAGATGGCAGACCCCCTTGACGCATGTAGCCCCTTCACCACTTACGACTCCAAAACCCCGTGGGTAGCCCTCATCTCACGTGAGCAGCGCCACAAGTCTTTGGACTGCACATTTGATCTGAAGGTAAGGAGAAGCCCAAACCACAGCATGTGTTGTCTGAATACTTACTACATTGCTTCGGCATGTGCAACATGAGCACGCATTTGTACAAGAGCCACTAGCTGCACTCATGTTGTTAAACGTACTTTTGGCTTGCAACTGCTTCAGCCGCAAGAACAACGACCGACGCACGCATCTTCACCACAATTGCGCCTGTGTGTATGTGTGCCTGTATCCAGGTCCGTCACGCAGAGCAGGCTGGAGCCAGAGCTGCCATCGTGTACGATGACTTATATGAGAGCCTCATTATAATGAGCAAGCCTCAGGACCACCCTGACCCCAGGATCCCCTCTGTGTTGTGAGTGAATCAGAGCTTTCATAATACTTACACGCGCACACACACACACACATCTAGGGTTGGCCAGAACCGTATATGTACACCGTATATGACCATATGTATGGCAGTTTCCCTGCCAATTTACCGTACATATACCAGTGTTTTTTTAAGAATTTGGGAAAACCTTGATTTTATATCACCCCCCAATCTGGAAATTTGAGAAATTGGGTTCTCTTATATATTTCATTTTGCTGCCCCAACCCGCCAGGAGGCCTGCGGCCTCCCGGCAGATGGAGAATGGTGTATGTAAGTGATTTGCAAGGTTCAAAAGTATTGCATCAACTCAATAAGGTTGGTCTGGAATTGTAAGGGGAAAATTGTCTCCAGAACTGTAGTCCTTCTAACTGAGTCCTTTGTCTAAACAATTCCACGGCGTTTCTTTGCGCTGAACCACTCCAAACAGCCTCTGAGTATGGGAAACTCTCCACGCTATCAGCTGAGCCTCTAAATCTTTGAGCGCAGCGCGTCAAGCTGTGCTTATAGACTGTCGCGCTGTGGTTCACGGATGTACTTGAGGGTGCTGAACATGCGCTCATCCTCAGCTGACCCTGGCACCATTACCATCCCCAGCTCTGCCCAAACCTGGCAACTCTGCCTTTTGTGGTGGGGGTTTTCGCTCATTTGAACATGAAAATTGAATGTTAGGAAATCTTAAAATTTGTGGTGAGCTTCGAAGGCCCTCTGAGGGCCACAGAACCATTTTACACATGGGCTCGTCGACACCCCCAAAAGCTTGATTTTATCTCGGTTTAAAAGGCAGAAACCCATGTTTTCATCTCAATCGATATGGTATTTTGACTTAAAAACAACTGACATATACCGTACATACGTATGTGTGTATGGTCTGGGTCAACCCTACACGCATACACATGTTATTTTGGTGCAAAAGGAATTCTGAGTGTGCGCCGGTCAGAGCGTGACTAGAGGTACCCTAATGTTTTATTGTATCAGCACAAGAGGTGTAGGCAACCGTGTTAGCCTTTTCGCAGCAGCCCTGTGTCATAACTTTATGGCTTTGTGCCCTTGTGCTCGCCGCGCAGCGTGTCTGAGAAAGCAGGCTCTCTGCTGCTCAAGCTGCTCCAGCTGGACGAAGTGCACGTGCGCATCACCCCGGTGGGTCATGTGAACGTACATGCCTGTGTGTGAAATTATCTTTTGCAGCATACATTGTATACCCTACCTGAGCATCGTCTAGCCGCCTGATCCTTCAAACCTTGCGCGGTATGTGTGCGTGTTACTGCATGGGTAGGTTTTAGTTTTCTCCATTGTCGCACAAACACACATTTATACACTCACACACAACCGTTTCCATCACATATTTACAAGCACACACACACACACTCATTCCCCTCACACTTTTGCCCGCAGGTATCGGCCGTGGCCTGGATCTCCATGGTCATGAGTGCCTTCCTAGGCCTGCTGGCCATGACCATCGTATTCTCCTCCTTCTACGTCATGCGCACCTGGTCCTACTGGCTCACGGTGTGTTTGGCCTCGTGTGTGTTTGTGATTGTGTGTGTTTTCATTTGTGTGTGCTTGTCTGCGCAGAATGTGTTTGTTTGATCAAGCCGGCAGCCTGAGGAGTCGCTTTGCACGCCATGACATGCCAGATCATGACCCATGTTCTACTTCTGCCTTGCCTTTGTATCTTAACAAAGTACACACACTTACATACACACAAATACACATTCACACACACTGACACACAAAAATACACTACATACGCAGCAGAACCCGCACCAAATTCGTCAGCCTGGCCAGCCGGTGGGCCCAGGTGCTCGTCGGCCAGAACAGGACCAGGGCCTTCCTTCTGAAGTGCTGCGCTCGTTTCCTGTCATCATACACGAGTCTAAGGGTAGGTTTGTTTGCGTGTTGAGAACGCATGTGTTGTGTAAACATGTGCAATGCTCAATTAAGTAGGACAAAAGACTGCTTTGATGAGTGCTTTCCATCATCATTGTACATCAGTCTGAGGGTACAGGTCTTATTGGGGGGGTGGAGTATGCGTTGCTGGCGTTGTTATACTTGAGCACAGCTACGGCAAATTAGCCCTCTTGGAATTGCAAGGTGCTTGAGATGTTAGCCATTTGCCACCTGACAGTGCCATTTCCGCACTTGTAAGCAGGTGCGTAGCATGTCGGCACTAGTGCTGTCCCTCACGCTTTGGACAACTCAATATGCCCAACAGACAAGTGCACACTGCATAAAGCCCTTGGCCACTAAATTACGCAAATGAAACAGAGGCCGTAAGACCCACACAGAGATAACCATACACAGTGAGATACATACCTGCCCAATGACTTCTTGCACACATCCAATGGTTTTTTGCATACCTGTGTCAGGACCGGGGGGCACGTCATATAAGTAGGGTTGGCCAGAAACGTATATATACACCGTATGTAACCGTATATTTGATGATTTCCCTGCCAAAAATTATACTGTATATATATGGTTCTGGCCAACCCTACATTTAAGTTATATTTCCACCTGACATCCAATACCATTGTAAAGGGGGACATCTATTCTGAGGTGTCAGTCCAGGCATCAGAATAATCTGTGTGGTGTAACAAAGGGAAAAGCCTTTTTTTGACATCTCGACCAACTGCAGGCCGCAGCAGAGGAGGCTCCAAGGAGCAATACTACAGCAGTGCAGCCATTTGTATCGTAACATACTCCCAACATACTCACGTACACCCAGACGTTAACAGTAAGATCCTACGTAACCACACATTCACGCTATACTCCTATGCAACCAAGAACTACACACAAATAGACTAGACCCTGATGCAACCAAGAACACGTACATACACACTAGACCCTTATGGAACCAAAAAGTTCACACACATGCGCTTCACCTGCAGGGAGCCCTCCCTTAAGCCCCCGGCCGTCTGCAGACCGCAGCACAGAGGGCGTGGAGCACAGCCGCAGCTGCCCGCTGGACAAGGGCAACAGCTGCAACAGCAGTGACTGTGAGGTGCCGTTGCCGCCGGGCGTGCATGCAGGTGAGACAACACTGGTGCTGGTGGGGGTGGGGGTGGGGGTGGGTGCGTGCACAGACTTTGTGAACAGTTTTGTAATAGAGATGGCATTGTGCCTACAGGATACAGGAAAGTGGAGCACGTCTGTGTATTACGTGAGGTGGGGTGCTGGCATTGTTGGTGACAGCGGTGTTAGGGGATTAAGGGATGACTGTGGCTGTGTGGTGTGAGGTACCTCTTTGTTGCCCTTTGCTTGGGGTACATGAGGCAGGGCACTGGTGTGTCCGTCCTGTATTAGCATGGTGCTATGGGTATTAGGTGGACAGGGGCAAGTTGCCTTCCTTGCTTGGAGTGGACTGGAAAGGGAGCGATGGTGATCGTATAAGTGGGATGTTGTACGACCCCAAAGTAGTCTGGCATTGCTCCTGCCTTGCCTGAAGTGCAATGTGGTTGTGTTTCATACATGGACACACACACGCGTGTTATTGAGCCGGCAATAGGCTCCTGGCGTTGCTCGCCTACCTGCATGTAATCAGCCGATCAACGTTGAACTATCTGTATCTACAAACCTCATTTAACATGTGCTAATCTTGCGCAGCAGCGTTGGTGTCGACCAAAGGAAGGGCCCCTTTCCTCACCTGCTTATGATCGTGTGTGTGTGTGTGTGTCTTTGTGTGTAGGTGAGACAAAGAGGATGTGCACCATTTGCCTGGAGCACTACGAAGAAGGCGACAAAGTCCGCATCCTGCCCTGCTACCACAGGTAAGGCCTCCGGTGTGTGTAAATGCTTGAAGGTGTGTGTATGCGTGTCCAGTGTGAGAATGAGAGGGCCCACACCACAAGAGACTGCCACATTTTATGATTGCATTTGTGAGGCCCTGTGCTGTCAAGTATGGCAAAAATTATGGATACGCGCCATCAAACTAATGCTTTCACCTAGATTGCTACGGTCAATCATGCACAATGTAGCAGCATGAGTTAGAAAGCTGCTTACGTGGCTGTGGCGTATACACACCATACATACACATACAGGCTCCACATGCTGTGCATTGAGTCTTGGCTGTCTGCGTACTCCACTCGCCTTGTGTGTAATGTGTAAGTAACTCGGTGCTGCAGCATGACTTATAATCTGCATACATGGCTGTGGCGCACACACACAGGTTCCACATGCAGTGCATCGACTCCTGGCTGTCTGCACGATCCGCGTGCCCTGTGTGCAAGCACGATGCCAGCAAGCCGCTGCAGAGTGTGCTGGACATCCAGGCTGGCACAGAGCAGGTGCGGTTTACTGGTGCTAGCAGAGAGTGATCTGCTCACTAATAATTCAGGTTTCCTTCTATTTTCCTTGCATTTATAACCTCTAACATGATGGGCTCTAGGCATGTTAGTGGCTTTTTGCCTGCAGCAAGATAGGTATGTGCATACATGCACACACGCAAACACACGCACAGACACACACAAGCACGCAAACACACGCAGGGCCAAGAGGGGGGTGGCACATCTGGTACCGATGTGGAGGCAGGTCAGCAGCAGCAGCAGCAGCAGCAGCAGCAGCAGCAGACTACCCCTCAACGCTGGTGGGGCTCCTGGCTCGGGTAAGTTGTGTTTCCGGGCTGAAAGCCGGTTCAAGGGCTTGTGATACACTATTGTGGCTTAAAGTAAGCTCACATCTAATTTGCTGAACTCTTATTGGCATCATGTTTGATAAGCACAGCTCTGACAATTACAAAGCCGGATTGCATGTGTGATGTGCCCTTTTTGTGCCGTCTTCTCTGCTTTCATGGCAAGCGTGGTGTAGCATGCTCTTATTCAAACTCCGTAAGTATTTGCGCTTCATCACACCCGGCATGTGACAACAAGGTGCTAAAAAGAGCTGTACACACACATTTACACACATTCGCATACACACACGTGCGCGACTCGTGTCTGATCCAGGCTGGGTGCCCAAAACGAGGGCAGCACCAGGAGCGCCTTCCGCTGGTTCCGCCGAGCCCCCCCCCCAACTCCCAATGCCCACGAGCAAGACCCTCTCCTATTTCCCACCCAGCCCAACGCCACCCATCAACCGAACCAACGAGGCAACGAGGGTGTACGTGACGTTGAAGCAGGCACGTGGCCAAGTTCTGCCACTCAGCCTGCAGCACAGCAAAGTGGCAGCTTGCAGCAGCAGCAGCAGCAGCAGCAGCAGCAGCTTGAGCAGCAGGCACGGGTGTTACACCAGTGGGAAGAGTTGCAGCGGCAGACTCGGGTAAGAACTGCATTGTTTAATGTTCAAATGTACTCAAAAGGGTGTCTACCCAGTGTTGTATCTGCCCTTGCTTCGTGCACAGCATGCAGCTGCGCTTGTGTCAGCGGAATTTTCCTACTCCTGATGCCACCGGCCGCGCCCAACAGGGTGCAGAAGTTCCACAATATAGTTTGAACGTTAGAAACAATTGCATGACTGTGCCTGCAGGTCCATAATCAGCAGCAGCGACCCATTGGTCAGCCAGCAGCAGGGAACAATTCCACTGAGTCCCTGCCTGCATCTCATGAGACACCGGCAGCAGCACCAACAGGAGGGGCAGCGGCAGAGACTTTAACCCCCCCACCACCCGCTGCAATTTCGTCTCCCTTTGCAGAGGTGCACCGTGCTGGCTTGAATCAAAGCGTTCCTACTTAGCCAGTAGTAGTTAATGAGGCTCAGGAGGACTTTTGTCGGTTCCAGTTGTACAACATTGATTTTAATGGGATGGCCATTTGCCCCTTTTTCCCCTTATAACTGTACCATCATGCTTTCTTTTTAAAACTTTCATTCTAATAGTTTTGATCAGGTTCTTTTATACTCATCGTATATACATTTGCATTGTACTTAAATTTTAAAATACTGCTAACCAGAGAAGCTCGTCCTCGGGCCAGATGGATACAATGCAATGGTTACAATTGTTACAATAGGGGATGACCTTCATCCAGGTTGTTTGGCTGATCGGCTGCTAACTGGTCTCGGCCAGCCACAAATAAATCCATAAGCTCAGAAAGAAAAAGAAAAAGTCTATTGTTCTGCTCAGAAAGGAAATCATGAACTAGGTACAATGCAAGAAGTGACAACACCCCCAAACAGCCAAGATGTACTAGTAGGGAAAACGAAATATATTGAAACTTTATTTTGCACAGTGCCAGGGGCGAACCATCAAAGACAATAATAAAATTAAGGTTACACGTTTGATTTCCCAGCCCACTGGTTATCGCGTTTCTTCTCTGCCTGCTTTGCTTTGCTGAATTTTCCTTTGGCCTGCTCAAGCAGAGGGTCGAAAACCTGCAGCAAAGGAGGTGTGTACGTCTAGAGCTCTTTTCAAATGATGTTTGAGGTGAATTTAAGTCAAGTCAAGGATTTCAGGAGGTTGACTTGATTTGACTTGGCTCAACAAACTATGACACTTGACTATCAATAATGGCTTACCACGTAGTTGTCCCCGTCATCTGTTCGAGCCATATCATCAGTGCGTCCTGCAAGAAAAAGGTAGGAGATCGACATGGGAAAACGGAGATCAATCCCAAATTAAAAGCAACGGACCCATGGTTTGCAAAGCAACTATCACTAGTACGCTTCATCAATGCACACTTTGTCGCAAAGAAGCGGCAAGATATGCAAATGGCCTGTTATAAATTGAACTTGTCCAAAATGATCTTCTTTGGTAGGCTTCAGCTGCTATCTCACTCATTTGTAGCTTTTGCTTTACAGCAGCTTACCTGGCGCCTTAGCAAAGCACAGGCTGTGCCTCCCCAACTCGTCTACTGAAGTGTCTAGCAAGTCTCCTGAGGCACATGAGAGGGCATATGTGAGCAAGCCGAATTGTGCCTCCTAGACAGCGAGTGTACACAGATAGAGCTAGAAAATCGTTAAGACTCAAGATGTGCTCGATGTTGCATGCTGTTCGCTTCCTTGATGGAAAGCATACCGTGATTTAAAGACAAGTATGCAAGTATGACCATAACTAGGAGCATATCCATTGTCGCTCTTCACCTTCTAAATAGTCATCCACACGCCACGCTGCTGGCATATACGTTGTGTGATCGATGGTGTCGTCCACCTTGCCTGCGTATCCTTTTTTCTCAGCAGCACTCGTGCTGGCCTACGACGAAAAGGCAAAAGAAGAGTGATTTATATTGGTAGACGAAGTGTCCTCCAACCGTATCCAATCGCCTTGCCTGAGGTATCACAATACCTGCTTAGCCCTTCCAATTGAGATTGAGACGTTTGCACCTTCTGCCGATGAGCGAAAGCAAAGAGGCACCTTCCTTTGGTCTCATTCAAACAGAAATGACTGATCGTTTTGCACATCACATGTACATGTTAGGCGCACCTCTGCTTCCCCTTGTGCTTCAAGCTCTTCATTTTCTGACTTGTCAGAAGCCGATGCCAACTGTGGGGGAAGGAAGTGAGCGAGGGATAAGTGCTGTTATCATTGCCAGCGTGAGTTTGAACGTTCAATGGCAACGAAGTCGCCCTTCAACACTACGCAGCGCTTGAAATGCATGACATGGAACCTAAATGTAGAAAGTGATACAACCCCACAACCGATTCTGCCTTCACGCAAAAAGGCGTCCGACATCAAAGCCCAACAGGGAATTAATGCATTGGTTCATACACTAAACCACAAGCAAATCCGCACCCGCACCTGGGCCTTAGCAAGCTTTGACTGGAAGGCGTTTAGGCGCTCCAGCGTGCTCTTCTCCCGCGAACCTGTGGCACGTTTGCGCTGCTTGTAAGTCTCACGCGATAGCTGCCATGGCTTCAAGAGCTCCGCGTCTACCACCTGCATGCACACAGCACAGCAGAGCAGACTGACACATGTGAATGAAGACAGGATGACGTGGGATGCTGTGGAGTTTGGTTTTTGTGACGTGTGACATGCCTTGGCTTTGCGGCTCTGCTATATTCAGGGAAAAGCCTGTGAGCAGCCAACTTGCTTGCGTGACAACTAAAAAACACTCTTACAACAATTCATGCGCTACAATATCACCCCTCTGCGCAGCCCAATTACCAGTCACATTGCAGCCTTTCTTCTCCACCAGTTCCTCAACTTACGTTACGCAGAGCAAACCCCAACTGGGTAATACTGCTCTGGCTAGATGTGACATGTCGTTCATATTGCAACTAGCCAGTCCTGAACAGTGTAGCTTTCGACTTCTGAATAATATTACCTCATGCCCTCCAGCAGTAGACGTCTTGCCGTATGCGCGCTTGTCTCTACGGATGGCTTCCAGCTCCTCCCGCCGCTCGTCGCGAATATCACGCTTCTTACCACGCTTGCCCCCCTCCTCCTCCTCTTCTTCTTCGTCTGCTCCTCCATCATCTTTGCCGCCTTCATCTTCGTCCTCACTGGCTACTGAATTCTTTTGTGGCCTGCAGGATTTTGACGAGCACGTGCATAGGTGTACGGTTGTAGCATGTGCTTGCCTGTCCATTCAAGCGTGAGTTGTGTGTTGATCTTGTGTTTATGTGTATGTGTTGATCTTGTGTGTATGTGTATGTGTACGTGTTAATCTTGTGTGTATGTGTACGGACGTGTGCCCTTCCTTGCTGGCTTATAATTTGGCTTGTGGGGGGAAATGCTGAGTCCTGCGTAGGTACTAATTGACCTTCAGTTTCTTTGCTCATCCCCTCCTGATTTTCTTGATAGAGACAAACCCTCTACCCTTTAGTGGCCTCAGCAAGTAGCGTTTTTAGGCTGACTGGTGGGAGGAAAGTACAGAAGAAATAGGGTTTGTGGCTACACCTTTGAAAGGTAATGGTCAGGTTTGAATTCAAAGATTGAGAGGGGAAATTCCACAAACAGCACTTGCTCGCACCTGTCTGCATGCTTTGCGTGCCGGGCCTCTGTCACGCGCGATTTCAACTGTGCGGTGACCCTGTCTTGGGGCAGTCCATCCCCAACATCATCACTGCACAACAACAAACCAAAGACATAAGACATGCGCCAGCTTAGTCACTTGCTGATCTACAAGGGTTTGGTTTCATCGCATGCATAGGCACAAATGTGCTGCAATCCAATATACACCATTAGCTAATGATGTAGGTGCGGTGCTAAATTCAAATGGTGATTTGGTCTGACACCTCAAATAGGTCCGGCCACCAACCCCAACGAGGAAAAGATTACTTTGTACTAACCCCAACGAGGAAATGAATACTTTGTGCTAATATCAACGAGGAAAAGAATACTTTGTGCTAGCCCCTTCCATGCAAGCACATTCTGCCCTTCCCCAGAGGCTGTTCGCACGTGAAGTCCGCTGCAGCGAATGCAGCATCCTGTTTCATTCATAATACACAGCATTTATACAAGTGCATGCATGCACGCACGCACACAACAACACTCATAAGCACACATACACACTCTCAACCACCTTGTCTCCAGCAGCTCCTCAGCAGACATAGACACCAAGCAACCTATTTAGACTCTTTTTATAATCAAACTGTTAAACACATACATTCATACACACACATATACATATCCGCACACAATCGTGATCCCAGCAGCTCCTCAGTGCAGTAGACACAACATACACACGACATGCTTTTGGATTCTGTTGCTCTTCTGTGCCATTGTGAACGCAGTCAATCTCACGTGCAAAGACATCTAAACGCACTGAGCACTCACCCTTGTCCCGATGTCAAAGCACCTTTTGTCCCCCCCAACAGTTCACGAGTGCGATTTAGAGCGGCAGAAGCAGCAGCCTTATCCCCCTCAGTGACGTCTTTAGCCCTTTTGGGAGGCCTGTGTAAGGCAGCACGCTCCTCCAGGGGCAGGTCCTTGTCCTTGATCAGCCTGTTTGAGTAACAGGTAGAAACTAAGAATGTGGACCTTTATAGTACACACATGCAGGGCAGAATGGTTGACTTTAGAAAGCAAGTTTTCATCCTTGGTCAGCCTGCGTAAGCAAAGAGCCAGAGGGTGTTAGAAAAGCAGGATGTAGGCACCCGCTTTTGAAAAACACAAACACATTTGCAGCACGCGCCTCCTCAGGGCCGAGCCCTCCGCCCTTGATTAGCCGGCAAGACACGCAGAGATGGTACATGATGCATGATACATGGTACATGATACATGATACATGATACATGATACATGATACATGGTACATGATGCATGGTACATGGTACATGATACATGATAAATGATACATGATACATGATACATGATACATGCTACATGGTACATGATACATGATACATGATACATGATGCATGGTACATGCTACATGGTACATGGTACATGATACATGATGCATGATGCATGGTACATGGTACTTGGTACATGATGCATGGTACATGGTACATGATACATGATACATGATACTTGGTACATGATGCATGGTACATGGTACATGATACATGATACATGATACATGATACATGCTACATGGTACATGATACATGATACATGATACATGCTGCATGGTACATGATACATGATGCATGGTACATGATGCATGCATGGTACATGATACATGATACATGATACATTATACATGATACATGATACATGATACATGATACATGATACATGATACATGATACATGATACATGATACATGATACATGATACATGATACATGATACATGGTACATGATGATAGAGCCCCATCAACAGAATGCAAACAATACATTGGCTTGCAAGGTGGCACGTGGTGAGGGTGAGGGTGAGGACCAGGCCCTTCCTTTGGGCCGCAGCTAGAGACATAATGCACACGGTATAGGGACATGGTAACATTGTAACCCTTTTGAATAACCTAGTCAAACACACATGCAAACGTTCGTAGGGAGGGTTACAGGAGTGTTGCAAGTAGGCAAGCACACGCAATCTGCTACATGGCAAAAGCTGATCGGTCTTCTTTAGCTCGCCATTAGGCATTGTCAAGCAATCAAGCGTGCAGGCCCCAGAAAACAGTGCTTTTAGTGTTAAACTCAATAGGTGCAAGCAGGCTGGTGTTGGATGCTTGCTCAAGCCTTAGTGCCAGAGGGTAGTGCCTCTGAATGGTGTTAGCTCAAGGCATCCTTGCATGATGTGATCATCAAATCCATACCACAACATTCAAATAACGGCCAAAAGGCATTGATCACACCAGGAAGCAGCTCTAATTCCCCCCACACTAGAACACAGCAGCCACATATGCAGCGAGCTCTCCACTTCTGCTCGTTTTCAGCTCTTGTCTCACCTCACCACTCCGCTCCTACATAGAGATGTATGACATGATAACTATTCGTCCTACAGCACCCCATAACACCGAACATTCTGCAATGTTGTTCAACAGTTTGTTACATTAGTAATAATGACTAGCCAAAATCACGGACTGCGGGTAGGGCCTGCAGTAAACACAAACACAGTGTGTATAACACACATGTACACACACGAAGAAACCCTCACCTTTCGTCTTGCAGCACATCGTGCGCTGCTCGGATTTTGCGGGGCAGGTTAACAAGAGCTGCCTCCTCGGCCTCCTCATCTTCACCAAACGAAAGCAGGGACAGGTTTTTTGCTCGGCCAGTTGCAGACTTGGCGTTCTTTTGAGCTGTCGCAGCAGCCCTGTGTTGGTGCATACAGCGTTAAAATGGCAGGGAGATTATCATAAATGTGGCACAAGAGGCGGTACACTTGTAGGCTCTGTTGGGGTAACCTTCAGGGCTGTGCTTATACGCCGTATCTCCATTTTCAGACCGTATATACGGTACGGCTACGGTACGGTACGGTCCAAAACCGTATAATACGGTCAAAATGAAAATACGGTACGGTTTCGGTACGGTACGGGAAACCGGACGACCGTACAAGCTTGCATGGCCACCCGTTTTGAGGCGCGTGCCCGCCCGCCACTCGAATTTTCCGTCCCAACAACTATCATTATATTATACTTATAATTAAGGAATGAAACAAAGATGAATAGAGGCCCAACACAAAAGAGGCAAAGGCAGGCTTTGGGGGAGGCCAGCCTGCCTGACCCCCAAAG
>Ga0307968_1001106_pt1 | contig 21506 bp, 22 predicted proteins | sample OrgLakmetagen650_FD_201834 | JGI IMG/M metagenome (GOLD analysis project Ga0307968, IMG submission 201834) | Saline water microbial communities from Organic Lake, Antarctica - #650 | ecosystem: Environmental > Aquatic > Non-marine Saline and Alkaline > Saline | place: Antarctica: Organic Lake...
CCCCCCTCCAATCTCATCCCCTCCAATGCCCCTCACGCCCTTACCTTCCAGCCCTGCACCTCATCAGATCCAAACCCCAAGCCCTCCTCCTCCAGCACCTAACCAGCCTGCCTCCAGCCCTGCCCTTCCGTCTCCCTCCGTGAATCTCACAAGCAATCCACGCCTTCAGCAAACATACATGGCAGGCCTGAAGCCTATGAACTGCTCGATCCAGGCTTTCAATGCCCCCCAGCAGGCCACTGTGAACACCAAGAGATTTAGAGTCACCCTCAATCTACATCAAGAGGCGGCCGCATTCTGCAATGGATGTGGGTGCAGCTTGATCAGGCAACAAGGAGCACGCACACTGCGCTCTCTTTCTAGCTCACCGCTGCAAGCCTTCTCATCGTACAGCCTTACTGTGGGAGAATCAACCATTGATGCGCGGTTTGAGGCTGGCCAGGATGGTCTGCACAACATTGAGGTGCGAGCACACTTTGGCAACGTTGAAAGACTGCTGCTTAGGACACACATCGCACTGTTGGATTACTTTGTGAATGCGCTTTTAGATTACATTGCGCAAGTGCTACTTAGGGGACAGACATCGCACTTTTGGAGTACATGGTGTGTGTGTGTGCTGCTTAGGAGACACACTGCACTTTTGGATTACTTGAATTGCGTGCTTCTTAGGACACAAATCACACATTCAATTTCCGGAAGCGTCAAAATGGGCTTTTCAGACTAATTTTGAGGGGTTTACATGAATCAAAGAGGAAATTCATAACCCATGTCCTTGTGTGATTAAGCAAAAGGTGAAAAACAACAGAGGGTAGAAGAGGTTGGCTGGATAGGAAGGAATACAAGAAGACAAGAGGGCTGGCTGTTGGTCTGCAGGCGCTGCAGGCCAGAATTTGTAGAGAACAATGATACGTGAGCACTTGTGCTTGTATGAATTGGGTAATCTTGATAGGTACACATGGATGATGCCTTGCAAAGCAAAGAAATGCAATGAAAACAACTCCCCAGATAAGTTACAGAAAAGGGAAGCACTTTGAATGAAATAGTATCAGGCAGTGAAAATAACTCCCCAGATGAGTTACAGAAAAGGGAAGCACTTTGGAACCAAGTAACGTAGGCAACGTAGAGCTCCTTCATCATCACAGACATAAAAATGACACCAAGTGTTGAAGAGCTCCTTCATCATCACAGACATAAAAATAACACCAAGTGTTGTAGAGCTCCTTCATCATGGCAGACATTAAAATAGGAAGGGTTGGCCAGGTCCATGTATAAAAATCCATACATAAAGATAGGTGTCATGCTGAGGCACGCACAAGCCATTGATTTGGAAGCCATAGTTTGTGGATGTCATTTGATTTTGATTTTAAGGGTATTCACTTCAAAACATAGGCACGCTCAGCTCTGAGCCACAGCACATATTCTCATTATACTGTATCAATCTAGTCAGCAAGCTCTAAAAGTGCCAGGATGTGATCACATCAGTTCTATTTGCAGCCCATGCTGTAATATAATGTCGTCACGTCAATTCTGAACACAGCCCATGTTGTAAAAGTATGTGATCACATCAATTCTATCTGCAGCCCATGCTATAACAGGATGCAGACACAACAAATATTTCTATCGCCCGTGCTGTAGAAAGATGTGATTATATCTATCCTGTCTAGCACTCATTCTGTAGCACGATGTGATTACATCAATCCTGTCCGCACCCCATGCTGAAACAGGGGTGATGGGGGAATTATATTGGCAAATAAGAGTTCATGCCACCAAGCGCACGTCTGTTTCAGCACCCCAAGACGTCAATGAAGACCAGGCACAATATATTAAGGATCTGACGTACGCACAGAATTACAAAATGTTAAATGCTGGGCCAGACTGGGCTTACGTATATGAGACCTCACGATCTCTCTCCATATGTCCTGCAGATGTCAGTTGGTAACCAAGCCATAGTGTACCAGCTGACAGTCGACACCCAACCTCCCAGTGTAGAGAGCATTATAAGATGGACCAACAGGCTGCCTCCTTTGATGGAGCCAAATGCTGCGTCAAACATTCCTAACGCGTACGTGGCCACCCTAGCCCTGTGGATGAACTTCACAAAGCCCATCCGCCCGTTAAATGAGGCAAGTAACAACACGCAAATCCTCATATAGGCGCACACACATGCACACTCTTACACACGATAGAGCTACAAACTTGTGCCGACACGTACTCTGACCTCATCCCTTCATTTTTGTGCTACCATTGTTTTGCATTACCAGGACCTGTCAAACCTGTAAGCTACACACACCCAACTTTGCAAAGTATGTGCACGTAGCTGTAACATCCTGAGCATTCGACTTCCTTAGTCTTACCGACTTTCCTTTGACGCAACATGTAAGGTGTAATCACATTCTCGGAAACCCCTGATTCTCTATTGATATCATGCAGAGTGCGTTTCGTACCAGCAACATGCACGTTATCTCTGTGACAGCTGTCACTAGCCAGGACTACTTTGTAGAAGCAGAAGGTGAGCAGTGTAATGTGTAATATAGCAAAGTTGAGTATGCAGCAAGGTTTGCGCTACACAACAAGGCACTTGAGTAAACGTACTTGTACTTTTTAACACAGCGCCAGTGTTTTTAAGCGACTTTCTTTTGCTTTCTTATACCACTAAGCCAGACAGAGGATGATTTTATTCCAGGCATCCAACGCCGGACAGGCATGCTTGAGCCAGCACGTGTCTTTTTGCACAAAATGCAGTTCCTCAATGAGTATCCTCACCACCTCACCTACTAATTGATAATCGGAGTGGTTTTTCACTGCCTGCGTAGTGTTTCTTTTCTACTGGGAGCAAAGTTATAGACACACAAGGCGTTTCTTACAACAGCATCTTTATACACAATATTATAGACACACAAAATCATAGACACACAAGGCGTTCCTTACAACAGCATCTTTTTACAATTTCTCAGACACAAGTCTCCTGCCAGCCCTCCTTCTTTTTGTGAGCACATGAAAGCAAAAAAATATGCACTTATAAGAATTAGCATGCACTTCCACGACTGCTGACTGACGCTTACCCTGATTTAAGGGTTCACTGCTATATATCAATAAAAAGGAACTACGCAGGCAGTGAAAACTATTTCCCCCCATGGTAATTAGGAAAAGAAACTGCAGAGTTCTCGGCTTGCAGAAGAACTGTAGTTCTTGCAGGCGAGTGACTTGTATTATGCACTTTCGCACAAAAGTGCATGCTTCCCTTTTTTGTCCTTCTTTATTATATCTGGATAGTTTGAGGCAAGTTTAGTTTTGCTTGCCTGCGCGGTGCAGTTTCCTTGTTCTCTCACAGTGTTAATGCTGTCTTTTCGTTTTTGCGGGCAGGCATGGGTGTCAACGGCCCAGTTGCCCGCATGTTGCTTCCCTTTTTTGTTTTTTTAGCCTCCCTTTTGTCTTTTTGGTGCCTTTTCTCAGTCGTTCGTTTGTCTAGATGTATTTCCTCCGCCTTGAATGAGCCACAAAAGAACCACACCTGATGCGTCAGGTCGTCCCCATGCCAAAAGTCACCCCAAACAGTGCCAAATGCTGTTCACCCAATTCAAAGCCCCTTCTACCTCATCTGATTGCAAGATGATTTTATAAACTATTTATATTTACTGGAAATTTGGCATTCTGGGGGGCTGTATGGGGTCCGGTGCATATTTTGCACCCACTTGGCAGGGAAAAGGTGCATTTCTGAACTAGCACCGATCGACCTCTGCTTCAGGATTCAGGATATAAGCATAAACAATAATTAATAAATGTTATGTAATAATGCTGCAATGTCAAATTTGAGGTAAGGGTACTGGGAATGCCCGCGAGTGGAGGCACTCGCATAAGAGACAGGGGGAAAAGGAAGATAATTAGATAATTCCGTTGCTCCACACCTGCTGCGAGTTTCAGCCCAATTTCTGTGCCTATAGTTACGAAAAAGTCAAGTTTAATCACTGAATTGAAATGGAGCCTGGTTCGGTTTTGTTGAATGGTTACAATGGTTACAATGGTTACAATGGGGGGTGACCTTCAGCCAGGTAGTTTGGCTGACCGGCTGCTGACTGGTCTCGGCCAGCCACAAATAAATCCATAAGCTCGAAAGAAAAAGAAAAAGTCTATTGTTCTGCTGAGAAAGGAAATCATGAACAAGTTGGTTGTTGACCTGTTGCAGCAAAAAGGGTTGGGCTGCTGAAAAGTCCTCAAAAAAAGGTAAAAACAGAAAGGAAAATTGTTTCCTCAGCTCAAAAACTCGATGGTCTTGGCAAATTAAAAGAGCATGCACCTCGTTCTGAACATGTTCATCTTCACCAGGACATTGGTCACATACGCAAGAACCATCTTCATGCCACGCTGCTGCCTCAACTTTCAAAGTATGCGCACGCATTTTGTTGAATCATTTGTACCGTGACATTTTTCTTAGGCAGTATTGCCAGGGGCTTCGCGCCTTCCATTGTTAATAGTGAAGTGGATGAGGAGAAATGGCTAATTGAGGCTTGTTGGCACTGATTGGATTGGCCGGGGAGGGGGTGGAGTTGCATGGGGACAATCGTCAGAGGTAGGCAACAAATAGCATTTATGTGTGTGCTTAATTTTCTGCAGGAGAGTGGGGATCAGTCGTGGCGCTGTACCTGCCCTATTTTTCCTACCAAGACATTGCTGGCAATTTTGGTCTGAAAGACGTGGAGCTGACAATGGAGATAGGTGCTACAACGCAAATTGACAGGAGGCTTGGAGAGGTTGGTGCCTGAATCTGGCTGGAGCTGGCTGGCTTTGCTTGGCTGGGGATAAGCGAATATGCTTGTATACTACCTTGCTCTTCCTCATTTGCTAGGCCTCATTTACTAGGCTCATTTACTAGGCCTCACTCCTCCTCTTGTACTAGGCTTCAGTATGGTTTTGAGATCGTGGAAACAACTCACGGGCTCAAAGTGCCTCGGATCTACAAGTGGTTGCTATTTGCATCTTTGCAGCACAAATGTAGATGCAAGCCTGCGCTTCTTCAATAAATACTCAGAGAGGCTGATGAAAAGTTGAAACGAGTTTTGGAATGTCTCTTTTTTATGAGGCACATGCTTGAGCTTGTGCACGCCTTGATTGAAAAAAGGAGTGGGGTTCTGCCTGGGTACCTTTTCTATCCCTGCACATATTGCAACCTCCCAATCTCACCTGATGTATGCCTGTCTTCCACCTTGAAAAACTATGCCAATTTCTCACCTTGTATGACACCTTTGCCTTCCTCTCTCTGTCTACTTCCTCTGTCTGTCTACAGGGCGTGTCAACAGGGCTCGCTGGAATTGTTGGAGGAAGTGTCTTGGCTTCTGCAGGTGTGAGGAACTGTTGGAGGTGTCTAGGCTTCTGCAGGTGTGAGGAATTGTTGGAGGAAGTGTCTAGGCTTCTGCAGGTGTGAGGAAGTGTCTTGGCTTCTGCAGGTGTTGGAGGAAGTGTCTTGGCTTCTGCAGGTGTGAGGAACTGTTGGAGGAAGTGTGTAGGCTTCTGCAGGTGTAGGCTTCTGCAGGTGTGAGGAGGGCACCGATAACTTTCTTTTCCTAACCTTAATTACACACATTCATGGTGGGCGCCAGCGCTCTTTATACTCCATTACAGGATATTCAATCCAATGCTTTGCTTCAGCCAACAAAACAAGCACAAGCGCGAACTAGCTTTGACATTTCATACTAAGACTGGCTTTACAAAGCCCACAGGTCTTTGTTTCATGGAGTTTGCAAGCAGAAACTGCTTGTTTGGTTGACTTTGAGTCAGGTAGCAAAAGTGTGCAGCAACGTGCGCACACACTCCAGTGCTCTTTTGGATCTTCACCAATACTTTTTGGTTTGAGGTTTCGCCTGTCCTGCTTGGAGGTCCTTCCTTAAAAGAGGGCTAGGGGTCCTAGGGGTCCTTCCTTAAAAGGGGTCCTAGGGGTCCTAGGGTCCTTCCTTAAAAGGGGTCCTTCCTTATAAGGGGGCCTAGGGGTCCTAGGGGTCCTTCCTAAAAAGGGGGCCTTCCTTAAATGGGGTCCTAGGGGTCCTAGGGGTCCTTCATTAAAAGAAGTCCTTCCTTAAAAGGGGGCCTAGGGGTCCTAGGGGTCCTTCCTAAAAAGGGGCCTTCCTTTAAAGGGGGCCTAGGGGTCCTAGGGGTCCTTCCTAAAAAGGGTCCTTACTTATAGGGGCGCTACTCAGCAGAGTTTTTGCTTTTGTGTTTGCACTGCATACTTTGCTTTTCCATTTCTTTTGTACCCTTCACACGTTCCCCCGTTGGTGCCCTAACTCACACAATCGTGCACTTAAACTCAAGAGACACGCCAATATAGGAATTTCCAAGCTACCATACTTTGATAGCGAGCACCAACGGCTTCTACCCTGATTCCTCCTGCTAGCATGCCACTACTTGAGCTGTTTTAAAGAGTGGCAACTGGCCTCTGAATGCCCCGGTCAAAATCTGAGTTTTGAGCCATAAGATCATCTTTGACATACTGCTGCTACTTCTGCTGCTTCTGGCCGGGTTCTTGAAGCCAAGGCTGCTGCACATAATTTGTATAACGGAACCCTTATCTCCTTACTATCGACCTTGACGCATGACCATTCTTGAATTGCCAGGTGCTGCTGCTGCCGGGCGGGCTCTCAGTGTCAGAGGAGGGCTGCTGCAGAGTGCATACCATATCCAGTTGCTGGCTATGACAGCAAATCTGGCTGCTCCTGGAATCAGTGAGAGCTACAGAGAGCTGGCAAGGTTTTTCAGATGGTGGGTTATGGTAAGGTGGAGAGTTTCAGCCAGAGCGTCATTGGCCCAAAGTCACCTGGGTATCGTTGCTTGATGCACTTTTGCAAGCATGGAACGCCGACTTTCCTCTGCAGAGCTGTGCTTGCATGTGCACACACGTTCACAAACGAGCATAAAAACAATCACAAGCGTGTGCAGGTACGTGCTGGCAGTGAAAGTTAACGAGACACACACGCACACGCACACGCACACGCACACACACACACATGATTAACCACACATAGACACACACACACCCATGCATGCACACACTACAGGTCTGTGCTGGCAGTGAGAGGTGACGAGCTGTTTGCCCAAACCCATAGCGATACAGGCATGTCTGATGTCTCCCGGAGGCGTGCACTCCTGCAGGTAACAGTGGCGTCAAATGCATCCCAAAGATAAGTTTGGCTCAAACAAAAAAAGGTAGCAAGATGACAGTGATCATACGGCTTTCCTAAGAAATGTGTAGTAAACGTGTTAAGTGTTGAGAAACTATGCAAGGCCAAGGAGCAGACGTGCATGATGAGTACATGCTATGAAAGAGTTCTTCAGAGATGTTCATATTTCCTTTTGTATTAAATAGGCAGCCAGACTGCAAGCTGAAGGAACTTTTCATCCGTAATAGGAGTAGGAAACAGCAACCTTCTCAGCATCATTCCAAAGGGGCCTCAAATGTTGGATCTTAAATTGTCAAAATGCTTGATCTGATCAACGATATATAAGTCTCAACTAAGGATGGAGCCACTGTCAAGCGAGGGCAAATACTGATATGGTTCAAGTTGTCATTGGTCCACACATTATTGTGTCGTGTCCACTTTTTAGTAATCTTTTCCAGTGTGTCTTTTCTTTTTGCCTTATTGTGTGCTTATGTATATGCCATACTGGAACATGCTGGACCTTACTATGTAGACATGTATATGCCATGCTGGAATATGCTGGGTCTTACTGTGTGCTGTATATCACATACAGTATATGCATATACCATGTACAGTATATGTATATCATGTACAGTATATGTGTATCATAGTATATGTACATCATATACAGTATATGTATATACCATATACAGTATATGTATATCATATACAGTATATGTACATCATATACAGTATATATCATAGTATATGTACATCATATACAGTATATGTATGTACCATATACAGTATATGTACATCATATACAGTATATGTATGTACCATATACAGTATATGTATATCATATACAGTATATGTACATCATATACTGTATATGTGTATCATAGTATATGTACATCACATACAGTATATGTATATGCCATACTGGAACATGATATTTTCCAGTGTGTCTTTTCATTGTCTTACTGTGCGCTCATGTACATGCCATACTGGAATATGCTGGGTCTTACTGTGTGCTGTATATGCCATACTGGAACATGATCTTTTCCAGTGTGTCTTTTCTTTTTGTCTTACTGTGTGCTCATACATATGCCATACTGGAACATGCTGGGTATATATAATATCTGTTAAAGAAGGTATGAAAGGCAAAGCTTAGCAGCAAAGCCGTTTTGACTTTACCATCCAAAGCCTTCCTGATGCTGGTCCAAGCCAATCCCCCCTCATCTATGCGACAGATACTTCACAAATGCCCAACTTTGGAAAAAAAGTAAAAGCACGTAAATATACATAGCTCTGATTCCAGGACTGTATGCCTGACACACACTCTCGCACACACTTTAATTCAGTTTTGATTATAGGACTGTATGCCTGACGCACGCTCTCATGCACAATATCATTCATACCCCCAGGAGAACGGCACTTCTGGGTCAGTCGATGACCAAGACCCTGACCTTGGCCATCCTGACAACACTCAGAGTGTTCTGTATGTACTGGCCATGTGCGGAATTATCATAGCAGCCATCTCCGCTGCCCACCTGCTCTTCATCCTGCTCCATACTTTATTTGCCAAGACCCCCCTGGGGCCTGCCCTACGATTTCCACGCTTTGAGGTAAGAGGCTCACCTACCTTTGTGTGTATGTGGGTGTTGTTTGTGTGTGTGTTTGTGTGTGTTGTTTGTGTATGTGTGTGTGTATGTGTATGTATGTGTGTGTTGTGTGTGTGAGTGTCTTGTATGACTTGTAACAAATCTCAGCAGTCAGAGATTCCCCATAAACGCTTTAGTTGCTTTGCATAAATGTGATGTTAGGCCGGAAAATTTAGCGTACGGCAAAAAAGACGTTTGCCAAATGCTCATACAAGCCACAGCCACACCAGTCTTTGAGATGGATTTCCCATTTGAAAACCAAGCCTTTGCTCCTGTGAGCCAGCTTGCACTCATACCAAATCAAACATGTGCTCACAACAGCCAGAGACAATACACCAATAGGTTTGGCCAGAACCATGTATATACGTTATTTTGGGCATGGAAATATTCAAATATTCGGTCATGTACAGTGTAAATATGCGGTAATGGCCAACCCTATACACCAACCATCATACTTTATGAGATCCCCAGGAGCCTAAGCCCTCGCTATTGTAGATGCACTTGTTTTTGAGGCTGGAGAACTGTGCACAGGCCATTTTTGAAAGGGTTTAATCAAACGTTGGCCCTATAATGTCTCAGAAAGACGTTGTTTCTATACTTCATAAAAGCCTTGTCCCTCGTGCCTCAGTGAGGTTCAATAGCCCACCGCCTACCCAGACCTTTCCTTTGCTGAGGTAGTAGGCTAAGATGAGTTTTTTACTTTTGGCGTTTACTTTTGTCTTCTGTTATGAAGATCATGAAAAAGGTGTCCTGTTCAGGAAAGAGACCCGTCTGCAAATTGTCCAAGAAAGATACCAACGGGTTCACACATTACGCACACTATGCCACATGTTTTTTTATCGCTGCCACGACCGGTCACTCACAAATGTTAACGCTTACACGCATCTCTAGGTGGGCGTGACTGCGCTTCTGCTAATGGCGCTCACCTTCTACTCCACGCTCACGCTAGGAGATGCTACAATGGGAGGAGACATACAGAGGCCAGCAGCCATCGTAGTGTTGTGTGTGCTGTTGATCCCCTTTGGCACCTTCCTGTGGTGGCTGGCTCTAGGAAGGGTGCTGGCTCATAAGGTGATGTTTGAATTGGTGGCTGGCTCTAGGAAGGGTGCTGAATTGAATTGGTGGCTGACTGTAGGAAGGGTGCTGATTTGAATTGGTGACTGGCTGAATTGGTGGATGGATCTAGGAAGGGTGCTGAATTGAATTGGTGGCTGGCTGAATTGGTGGCAGGATCTAGGAAGGGTTCTGGCTTATAAGGTCCGGTGATGTTTGAGCTGCGGCTGCACCATTGCCAAGGATGAACGAAAAGTGCGTGTGTTATGAAATATTAGCTAGTCCGTAAGGTCTAGCAGTGTTTTCATTCCAGCTGCACCATTGCTGGAAGATGAATACAGATCCCAATTTTACTTGATTACAGCAAGTGAATCAGAGTTGAGTTGCCCTGTGTTGGCGTGCCCTGCCTGTGGTGACTGGCATTGAAAAGGTGGTTTAAATACAAGGCTCAATGACTTTTCGGTGTTGATCTGAAAGTGACTTACAATAACTTTTGCAATAGCTAATTGGTAGAAGCAATGTGTAGGCACCTTTTGGGACCAAGAAGTGCACGGTTTAATGTAAACTCATTTTATACAATGTTTGACCATCTCTTGGGACTTGATGGTGTGCGTTTGAGCACATTTGATGTTCTTGCATAAGTGAGTGTGTTGCCGATGGTGTAAATGCATAAGTGAGTGCGTTGCTGATGGTGCAAATGCATAAGTGAGTGCGTTGCTGATGGTGCAAATGCATAAGTGAGTGCGTTGCCGATGGTATATTGTGGTTAAACTGCACAAGTTAATGTGTCGCTGAGGCAGCAAGGGTCAATGAGTAACCACCACTTCATTCATGTCACGCTATAGCTGTAGCTTGTGCCTACAGAAATCCATGTTAATGCTGTAGCTCGTGCCTATAGAAATCCATGTTAGCTGTAGCTCGTGCCTAGAAATCCATGTTAATGCTGTAGCTCGTGCCTAGAAATCCATGTTGATGCTGGTACAATAACTCCGTGCCCCACTGCAACTGCCATATGATGTCTGGTCCTTTTTAAATGGAGATATTGCCAGAGAGGTAGCACAAGGAATGAGATGCTGCAAATTGTAGCCCCTGCCAGCATAGTAGTCGAATGCTTTTACAATTTCCACGTACAATTTCAATGACCCTATTTCCCCTGCTGTCTCAGGCCAGCACAATGCGTTCTATTACAGCTTCCACGTACAATTTCAATGCCCCTATTTCCTCTGCTGCCTCAGGCCAGCACAATGCTTTCCGTCACAACATTTAAAACAGTGTTGGCCAGAATCGTATTTATACACCGTATTTGACCGTAAATTTGGTGATTTCCCTGCCAAAAACACCTTATGCACACCTATATATGGTTCTGGCTAACCCTAAACATTTCCGTACCAATTACACCTTTTTATGTTCCAGGTTGGAAACCCACCTCCGAAGGAAGAAAGCAAAAGTGCACCCATTGAAAAGAGTGACAACCCTACTCATCCAGGTATGTATATGCAAGCATCGCACCTATAAAGTGGTTGTTAATTTTCAGTAGTCAAGGTGCAGTAATGATCTTAGATTCGTTTAGTCTGGATTACAGAGGCCTCCAGCCTGGCATGGCTGCTTATAAAATCCAAAAAAAAATCTACTTATTAACTCTTAAAACAAAACCCGTCGGAAATATTGTCATATGTTTGGTTGAACTGGTGCCGTGGATGTTCAGTGCTTGTGCATAAAGTAAGAATGTTCTCCTTATCTTGAGCATCTCGGTATCACAAAATATTTGGTATAGGAACTCAGGTCTGACACTCTGCCACACAAACAAGGATCACACTTCATTTTTGACCCTGAGTCCAAAAGCGTGCCACTTTCCTCACGACTTTCTTATTCAGAGATGTTTTCAAGTACTCTGGCAATTCAAAAGGAATGTAAATGTCAGCAATATCTCTATGCGGCAAAGCAATTCAGTTGTGATCAGCCGCAGGCTTTTTGAAACAGGAAGAAGGGTCCTGACTGTGTGCCTCTCTCCAAACTGCCTGGTGCCTGAATCGCAAGTCAATGTGCAAGTTGGGAATAAAGAATGGCCTAAACTAAAGTATATAATTGTATTAGTGCAGTTTGCTTAAGGTGGGCGCATGCTTTGCCAAAGTTGGAATGAGCTTACAATTTGGTTTCAGACCAAATTTATAACAGTGCTGCTGGCGTTCCCTCTCGCATTCACGCTCTCTCTCTCTCTCTCTCTCTCTCTCTCTCTCTCTCTCTCTCTCTCTCTCTCTCTCTCTCTCTGTCTCTCTCTCTCTCTCTCTCTCTCTCTCTCTCTCTCTCTCTCTCTCTCTCTCTCTCTCTCTCTCTCTCTCTCTCTCTCTGTCTCTCTCTCTCTCTCTCTCTCTCTCTCTCTCTCTCTCTTTCTCTCATATCCCTATTCCTCCCACTTTCTCGTAATGTTGCATACACACATGCAGTCCCCAAGGCGTACAAACACAGGCCGCACTGGCATGAGCGCACATACACACACTCACAAACACACAAACACACACTTGCAGCCCCCAAGGCATACACACACGAGCCGCACTGGCATGAATTTACGGGTGTGCTTCCTCCCCCACGCCTTGACAGCACTCTCATAGCAGAGCCTGCACCAAAGCCCTCACCAAGATCGAACCAGGTGAGAGCATATGGTTGTATTATGTCTGGAGGTTTTGGATGATGCGCTGCATAGATAGAACGAAGCTGTGTGTGTTTGCTGCGCTGATCACACATAGACTGTGTAGGTTTCTGCTCTAACGCACGCCAATAGATTGCTGCCACTACTTTTGCTCAAACGCTAGCTGCCACCATCGGCAAAGCAGGTAAAGGAGATGCTCGTTATCCAGCCCACTCAAATGTCCAAACATACACAAATTCACAAAAAAGGACCATCTTTATCCAAACTGGTCACATCCCCTTCTCCGTTTTGAATCACACACGCATACACACACGCGTGCATGTGCACACACACACACATACACACACACTCTCACTCACACACAGGTTGCTCCTGCCCCTCCGCCCGTTTCCACTCACACTGCTGGCCCCCACTGGCAGCAGTTCACAGGCCCTTTGGTACCCCAAGCTTTAGGCAGCAACACCATACCCACAGACGCCCTGCTCCACCTCCCGGCCCTATCTGCTACCAGCAAACGTGACAAGCCAACAAAAAGGTTGGCTTGAATGCTGGTCTACCCACACTTGCTTGCTTTTTGACCTTTATTGGGAGAACAACAAAGGAAAATACGTCGCTGCCAGCAAGATATAGGGGACTTCCACAACCACATTGCTGCTTTAGTGTCTTATCCATATTTTAGTAGGGGGAGGTCACTCATGTATGTACACCATAAAGTGGCACTCCTGTGTATGTAGAATTTTAGCCGGCACTCCTGTATGCAAACTTTAGACCGGCACTCCTGTATGTGAACTTTTGACCGGCATTCCTGTATGTAGAATTTTGACCGGCACTCCTGAATGCAAACTTTAGACCAGCACTCCTGTATGTACACTCTAGATTGTTACTTCTGTATGTAAACTTCAGTCCGGCACTTCTGTGTGTACACTTTAGAGCAGCATAGATTACCATTGCAACGTTACAACAGGATAAGGGCTGGCACATTGAACTCCTAGTATCGCTGGCTGCAATAAGGCATCATTTTGAAGGGACATTTAAAGTAGCACGTGATTGATGCATCTGAGACTTAGGTGCAGCACTAGAGTTGGTGCAAGCATAGTAGAGCATAGCATAATGCGATAGCAGAGTGGGATAGCAGAGTGCGATAGCCTCGAGTGCACCAGAGCTAGTGCAAGCATTATATACTGTGAGCACCAGTTGCGTCTTACCTTGATGTATGCTGAGCATCATCAGCATGGATATTCCGTTTACCTTCTACTCAGGTCCTCAGAACTCCTAATCCGTTCACCTTCTCAGGTCCTCAGAACTCAGGTCCTCAAAACTCCTCATCCGTTTACCTTCTACTCAGGTCCTCAGAACTTCTCATCCGCTTACCTTCTACTCAGGTCCTCAGAACTCCTCATCTGTTTACATTTTACTCAGGTCCTCAGAACTCCTCATCTGTTTACATTCTACTCAGGTCCTCAGACCTCCTCACCCGTTCACCTTCTCAGGTCCTCAGAACTCCTCATCTCAGGTCCTTAGAACTCAGGTCCTCAGAACTCCTCATCCGTTTACCTTCTACTCAGGTCCTCAGAATTCCTCAATGACACAAAGCCAACAGCAGGAGCTGTTGCAGAGTCAGAGGGAGGGCCAGGTGAGGCAAAGGACTTGAAATCTTATTGAATGCATTCACGACGCAAGTCAGCTCTCTGTATGTTCCTTTTTTCCATAAATACAGTCGCAGCCAAACACACACACACACACACACGCAAAAGCTTACAGACACAAATACACGCATACACACATACACGCAGATCACAGCTTTCTTTCTTGCATAACAGCAATCAACCATAAAACGTCTGTACAGTCAATTACCGTCAAAATAATTTTTGCATGCCACCGTCATAGCTCCACCCCAAGCACCCCCTCCTGACCTCACACCTCCGACCATGGTTTTCCAGCCACAGGGCCACAGCCACAGGGCCTTTCTACAGTAAATGAGATTGCTGAAGAGCCGCTAGTGCCAAGAGCAAGGGGGGCAGAGCAGCCTGGGGAGCAGGCCGACGCAAGTCAAGGCATCCAGCCGTTAGACGACGGCACAGGAAAGGAGGCTGTCATGCATGCTGGCAATCAGACAGTTCCAGGGGAGGCGGGGACAGACACCCAGGAAGTTTGCCTGGACAGCTACGCAGGGCAGCAGCACACACAGCACGCACAGCATGCACAGTACATCCCAGGCACTGTGCTGAGCGACAGGTCCCACGACAGTACCTCCATCTTCAGCAACCCCAACAAACGTAGCACCTCCATGTTTGTGCCTTCTCAGCAGCTCTCCCTAGCAGCTAAGGTGCCTGCTGGGATTAGGGCCTCCACGCCACCCGCAGCGCACACAGCACACCCTGCACACCTGACGGGCCTGGCAAGACCTGAGGCTGTAGAGCACTCAGTAGGCTCCTGGGATGCACCAGCGGTGACTGCTGCGTGGCAAGATGGGGCATCAAAGGTGGGCAGTAAGCGGGAGTTGGACGTGATTAAGGGAGCCGGGTAAATCAAATAGAAGAAAGGAGTGTGTGTTTGTGTGTGTGTGTGTGTGTGTGTGTGTCCTACAATCGGATCTATGTAGCACAATGAATTGAGTGCACCGGCAGAGACTGCTGCATGGTAGGAGAAGGCCTTGCAGGTGAGTACCAACAAATGTTTGATTTTACAAAATAAGCCGGGGGGTATGGAAAAGGAAACAGAGCATGTGTCTCTCAGTCAAGTTTTCTTTTTTCTGATAAATTTGGGACTTGATTTTCACTGCCTGCGTCTTTTTTGTGTAATCTGATTAACAGAGGCGCAAAAGTAGCGGTCGCTAAGGTGCGAGCTGCAGTTTTCCCTCATTCGTTTTTTCTTTTTTTTTAGGTGAGTGGGTTTAGTGGTATTCAGTATCAAAGTGGCTCCTTTTCCATTAGTAATGCGGGGAATGCTTCTTCTTTTTTCAATCAAATTAAGTACTTCCAATAATTACACACCCCACGGTAAGCAACTTTAGCATCTCATTTCAAAATCCAGCAGCCCTCCTGATTTCTACAATGAAAAAATCCTAATGTACTAACTTCCACCCTTTATCACTCATTCCACATGCACTGCCAATCTCACAATATAGGCTCCAAATGGGCCACGGCCTATTGCTGAGTCAAACGAGATCACTGCTGGACAGGGTGTGACAGCCACGGCAAGCAGGCCTACTGATCGACAAGATCAGGGCGCACTCATTGAACACCAGTCTGCCATGGCAATGCTTCTGCCCTCAGACGCAATGCACAAGCGCTTCGGGTTCATCTTTGCTGACACAATCAAGGTGAGGCAGCAGTGCATCTGTACCTAGACAAGGTGAGGCAGCAGTGCATCTGTACCTACACAAGGTGAGGAGGCAGTGCATCTGTATTTACACGAGGTGAGGCACCAGTGCATCTGTACCTACGCAAGGTGAGGCAGCAGTGCATTCTGTTTGAAATACATCTATGCCAACACAATCAATGGGCAGCAGTGCAGCTTCTGTATCTACGCAAGGAGCTGTGTTAAGCCCGCGCTTTGGCCCTTCACCTGACTGCTTGACTCCTGCAATCTGCTGCTATCCTACATGGCATGTGTACTTGCCAGCAAGTTGTTGCCTATGCATGTTTTTTTACATGTTTTGTGTGGACACAAGCAAGGTGAGAATTGAAGGCGTTCTCATTTTTTCAGTGTACAAGCAGCCCACAGTCGTTGGAACCTTAACGCAAGTGAACACCAGCAACACTGTCTACAACTGCACATGCACCACTCTCGCTTGCTCACAGCAGATTATTTTCAAGTGAATGCCAGCAATGCTCGACACACCTGCGCTCTCTTGCTTGCTCACTATTGGCCTGATGCAGGGAGGGACACATCATTCTCACGTAAAGCCCTGCTCTCAGCTTATCTCGTATACTGGCCTAGTATTACCTAATCTGATCTCAGCTGATCCCATGTGATGGCCTGATGCAGGGAGGGACAGATCATTCTAACGTCCTGATCCTATGTTATGGCCTTATCCCATGTAATGGATGTCATGCAGGGAGAGACAGATCATCTCACGTAAAGCCCTGATCCTATGTGGGCCCTGATCCTATGTTATGGCCTTATCCCATATAATGGTTGCAGGGAGGAACACTCATTTCTCCAGTGCTTCCAACTCTGGTGTTACTTGAACTTCCGACAAAGGCAATTTGCTTGCGTGTGCTGCTGCCTGTTTCTTACATCAATTCAAATGCTTACTACTGTCCGGCACATGTAGCTAGCTACACATGCTGCATGTCGATCACTCATCCTGACTTACAGCAGCATGAATGCTTAATACTGCCGCCACTAAACGCAGCACACATACTCACTCCTGCCAATCAGCTGCAGAAATATACACTGCATGCCATTCACTACAGCACATGTGCTCACTCCTGCCTGTCAACTGTAGGAAGATACGCTGCATGTCGATCACTGGTGGCTGGTCATCGGTTACCCTCTAAACTTCACTCACAAGGCTGCCTGTGCAGCAATCTTGGGGGTGTATGGCTTGAGCGCACAGAGCTGGGTGCAAGCAGGCCTTCTGATCGGCGTTCAGGTGAGAAGCGTGCCGGATAAGTAAGAGAAGTTGCTGTGACTAATGAGCGCACATCTTGGCTTGAACTTGCAAGGTAAAGGCAGGAAGGTCTCAACTCAATGGCAAGCAAGGAATTGAATAGCGTGTGATTGACTGCAACTACTGGAATAGGGATGTATTGCTGATTCTGTATCACTCAGTGGATGCAGAGCCACACAATATCCCACTGATTCAGACAGCGTGTATGAGTCCCAAACCAGTCAGCACAAAGCAAGGGAGAAACCATTCAACAGTTATCTCATGAAGCAAAGATGGTGTGAAAGAGAGGTTTCCAAAAAGAGAGGTTTCCAAAAAAAGTCAATCCAACTAAAAAAGATCCTTGCAACAGGATAGACCAGGAATTACTTGGTTACAAGGTCGTTTTTGTTTTTATATTATGAGAGGCTTGCCCGCTTATTCCTTTTCTCCTGTTGGAAGACAAAGAACCTCCTGAACAGCAAAACTGCTGATTTCTCTGCTTGCAGAAAAAATCCATTCTTGCAGGCGAGTGACTTATGTGATGCTCTTTTGCACAAATTGCGTTTCATTCCATCTTTGTTATACTTAGGTGTTTAGGAAGAAGTTCAATTTTGCCTGCCCGTTTTGTGGTCCTTTCTGCCGTGCTGGTGCGATTATTTGTGAGCAGGCATGGTCCCTTTCTTTATTATATCTGCATTCTTCCTGCCTCTGAACGAGCCGTATAAGAGCATCAGGCAAGATCACAGACTGTACAAGAAGTATAAGAATATCAGGCAAGATCACAGGTCTAAAAAAAAGCAAGCAATGCTGCACGCTATTGTAACAGCCGCTTTCCATATTTTACAGCAACGCGACCACATGTGTGTAAAGCGTGCAGGCGATGTGCTGCTGATCTTTGGCCAGATCCTGGCCTTCCATCTTTTTTAAAATTTTCCTCTGTCTTTCTACTACAAATGAGTGACCATCAAAATTGCAGGCTTCCTTGCTGCTGTACCACAAATAAGTGACCACATGCATTAAAAGTTTGCAGGCATCCATATTGCTGTACCAAAAACAAGCGATTACATGATTTCGAAAACTGCAGGCATTTATGCTGCTGTACCTGGCCATCGCTTGGCCTTACCTCCATTGGCAGCTTCAGTTGCTTGAGCTGGCTGCACACAGCCTGGAGGTTGTCATCTTCGTTTTTGCAATCCTGCAAATGGACGAGGGTGCCAGTGAGGCGTATATGACATGGGTTATGCTTGGTGCGTCACGTGTATGCTCAGCCACTTGCATTATCAATAATCTATAGATTCAAAAACGGCTCCTTCAGCTAATTGGACCAGACCAGTCAAAACCAGAAAGAAAAACTGGCTGCTTTTCACACTACTTGTTGCTGCCGCCAACAGGCAAAACAGATGATTTGTTTAACAAGAGGTGCGACAATGGAGTTCGTGTAAGAACTGCTTCAACAAAGAAAAGAGTCAAATTGTGATGAGGCAGGTCCAGCCTCACTTTCTTGATGTCAAATCAACGGTCGTGCCAGCTCACGCTTCCTTACCTCCTCTTTGTAATATTGTCTATTGTCATTTTGTTCTGTTGCACCCAATTGGTGGCAACAACAAATCGTGTGACCAGCAGCGCTGAGTCTTACACACTGTTGTGAAAGTGTTTTGACCCAACAGCCCGCTTAACCATACATGTGTACATGTGCTTACGTACATGCGTTTGCGTACATTGTGATTGTGTACATGTGTTTGTGTATAAATGTGGTGCAATATGTTTTGTCACCTGTCCGGTTTTGTCTTGTCACCTGTCTATCTGTCGTATCACCTGTCTGTCTTGTCACCTGTCTATATGTCTTGTCACCTGTCTATCTGTCTTGTCACCTGTCTATATGTCTTGTCACCTGTCTATCTGTCTTGTCACCTGTCTATATGTCTTGTCACCTGTCTATCTGTCTTGTCACCTGTCTATCTGTCTTGTCACCTGTCTATCTGTCTTGTCACCTGTTTATATGTCTTGTCATCTGTCCGGTACACATGTGTACGTGTATGATGCTTTGTGTTTGCCACCTGTTTGGTTTTGTTTTAAAGACCTTGCACTTTCCAAATGCAGGTTGTTTCCTCGGTGTGGTGCTTGTGCTGCTGGTGTACGAGCTGTGGCGCCTGTGTCACGTAATTATTGACGTGCTGCGATGGCTGAAGGATTGCTGCACTAAGCGATCTAAAGTGGTACCTTCTATTACAGAAAACAGCAGTAACTAAGATATGTGGGAGACGTTTCGTTCCTTTTGACATACCAGTATATGTTGGCGTCTCTTCTTGCTACCTAAGCGACTCTTTCACCCTGAAGCATGTGAGGTGTGACTAAGGCTGCCTGCGCACATGAGTGTTTTTGTTGTAATCACCAAATTTGCAATTCTACAGGTTGATCACCTGGGGGGCAGGAAGGCGTGTTTACAAATATCAAGGGGAGATAGCAAACTCCCGTTTTAGAGGTTAATACTTTGCATGCATGCATATATAGCAGCGATATTTACGGCTTTGGCTTTCCACCTGTCACGCCCAATCAGTGGCAGCGACAAATCGTGCGACAGAGCAGTTAGTTGGTTGACAGTTGAGAGTTTCTGTGTGTCTTGTTCAATAAGCTGGGTGTGTCAGTCTTATTGACAACCTTTATCTTCTGGATTTGATAGTCTTGGTAATCAAATGACAACATGTGAGCATTGCTTCTAAGAGGTACCATTAGAAGGGATCCTTAAGAGACCCTGTACTGTGTAAGGTCTCCAATTCTATGCATGTGTTTGCCTAGTCATATTTATGTACAACACGATGAGACCAGCAATGTCTGAGTAAATGTTCCAGCCGTGAAAAGGGACAGCGGTGTGGAAGCCAACTAAAGATGAGTAGCACTAGCACTGCAGACTGAGCAGAGAGCGCAAAAGGGTGAATGTACAGAACTGGTAAAAGCATTAGGGAACCACTGCAATGCAATCAAGGGGTTACAAGGGAGTTACAAGGATGGCCTACAGCCCGAGACTCTGGCTGATGGCAATTGGCTGGTGAAACAAAATCAACCAGTGTCGAAATTGAAACTAAATCCGACACAAACTTGAGGAGTCTGTATTAGTCTTGATTCAGGAATGCATTGATCTCAAAATCAGTGATACTGTGATGACAAGCCAAGAAAGGAATAAATTCAGAGCTCAAAGGAGCAAACGCACGCAGAGTCTCAAACATTTCTTCAAAAAGATCTTTGTTTCTCATGCGCAGCTCGCACACTTCAGCACACTTGCAAAAGAAAAGCACTTGCTTCTCATCTTGAACTTCTCCACACTCACATTGATCACAAATGCTAGAACCACCATGCCATTTGCAAGACTCCACTCTCAAATGGTGTGCACGCAATCTGAACCTGCTGAAATTCCTCATCACATGTTTGTCCAAATCCTTGTACAAGTAGGAGGGGATAGAAAAGGAGAACCTATAGGACCACTCTCAGAACTCCCACACCACTTGTGATACGTCACTGCTTTCTTGTTTACTGCGTGAGGACATGAAAAGTTAGCTTCCCTCCATACCTTCAAATGTCTGAAACGCAAATTGCAAATCACGAACTCTTGCATGGGAACCTGTGTGGCTCTCAGCATTTTCTGTTTGAACATTGCACTACCTTGCAGTCCATTGAACGCATTTGAGACTTGAGCAAACCAGCAAGAACCATCAAAAGAAGCAAGATACAAATCTGCCTTCAGCACACAACGTAGAGTCTCACTGTTGGAATCAAGCATGCTATTAAAGAACCTGATGGAAGCACGGAACCAGAAAATTTGCAAGGGCTCCTGACCGCACTCTCTAAGCACCGCCCAATTTGTTGTGCTGTTCTTCACTAGCCTAACCAAGAATGTGCCTCAAGGAACACAGATGCCTCTTCTGTAACTGGCTACCAAATTCACTGCCTTCACTCAGATACACTGTGCCCCACACATGACTCGCATACATCTCAGCAGGAATACCATACACCTACACAAGGCCGCACCGCATGTTCCTCAGCTATCTTCGGATTCATCCTTCTATCAAGCAGCATGCCCAAATATTTGAACCTGTCTTTCTCTGGAAGCACCACACCATCGTACATGAACAGATTCTGCAAAGGAGAGACAGACTTACTATTAAAATGAACCACCTCCGACCTGGCAGTGCTCACACTCAATCCTTTCTTCTCAGCGTACGTACGAAGCTTGTTCAGCATCGTCTGCATTTCACCAGGGTCATTAGTAGTTAATCCAAGGTCATCAGCATACAGCATGGCTGTGGGACACACAATCCACTCGATCACCAGTCACGGCACCCTCAATGCCCTCACTGATCTCTCTACCCATGTCATTGATGTACAAAGAGAAAAGGAGGGGGGAAAGAGGGCACCCCTGTTTG
>Ga0307968_1001108_pt1:0-2500 | contig 21495 bp, 23 predicted proteins | sample OrgLakmetagen650_FD_201834 | JGI IMG/M metagenome (GOLD analysis project Ga0307968, IMG submission 201834) | Saline water microbial communities from Organic Lake, Antarctica - #650 | ecosystem: Environmental > Aquatic > Non-marine Saline and Alkaline > Saline | place: Antarctica: Organic...
AGTGGTTCAGACAGGGGGGAGGACACTGAGGGAGGGGTTTTTGAGGAACACATTTCGAGTAGCAGGAAGTTAGCTATCAGTGGCACAAGTGCCACTGTAGCCCACAGTGAAGTTAAAGAAATTACGGTAATTTACCGTAATCGAGGAAAATTATGGACCGTACCGTAGACCGTACCGTAATCGACCGTAATACGGTCCCAAATTTGCGAAAACCGTACAAATTACGGTGGTGTACCGTAACTACGGTACCGTACCGTATTACCGTCAACCGTACCGTACACCGTAGGGTCACAACACTGATTGCGTAGCCCTTGAGGAGCTGCACACCTTATCCAAATTAGTTGTGCCAAAATATCAAGTTTGAAGGGCTAGGCCTGTCCAAAGCCAAAGAGACCCCAAAATGGCCATTTCCAGTGCAAAAAGAAGCCCAACTATTTTAACCACCAATAAAACATTGCGATTGAAGCAAATACATGCATTAATAGAAAGTGGGAAGCAAAGGGAGTGCTTAATTAAAAGAGCCGCAAAGAATAAATGACCCAAAAAAGCTAAAAGGACTGTTGTTGCTGGGATTCGAACCTGAGTCTGGGGTGTACTACTTGAAATACATTATTGCACCGTATCTTTATACAGATAACGGTATGTATATACGGAATAGGGCGCATCTATGGCGTATATACGCTGTATAATACCTATCCATTTTTGGTACGGAAAATACGGAATACGAATACGGCCTCCCCCCCCCTGTATTATACGGTGTATATACCGTACCGTATAATACCTATAATTATACTTATACGGATCTAGCCCACTCTATGTATTTGCTTGCATACTCACTCTACGCAGCAGTCAACTCGTCAGACCTTTACTCTGGAACACACACTTACATGCATGTTAATTGCGCGCGTGCACGCAGCTGAGTGTTCGTTAGACACTGTGGCTTTGTTGCTAACATCCTGCTCACACAACCACATCGATAGGTCTCAGATCGTGAGCTGTACGACAAGCTACTGGCCAGTGCTCCCCCGGGCAGTGGGCATGCAGCCTTTGTGGCTGAGCGTGCAGAGCTGCTGCTGCAGCAGTCGGCAAAGCTGGGGCTGTACACACGGTGGGTGAAACAGAGGCTTTGCAACATTGTGACTTTTGTAATTTTTTGCATGTCGATTGCTGCCTCTGTGGCTGAGTGTGCAGAGCTGCTGCTGCGGTATTTAATAAGGCTGGACATTACAAGAGCAGCAAGTTTCCTTTCTCTGCAAAGGAATTATTACACAAGATATGTGCACGTCCAGTGCATGTTCATACAAATTGTGAGGTTGAACAACTTGGGTTATATTCCATTAAGATACAGTTTCATATTTTTGTAGTCGTGCCTCCTAGATATAAGGCACACATTTGACACTCTTCTTCATCCCATCAGCGTCTCCCTTTTCACCTAACCTGCCTTAATCTTTGTCCCAGTCCCCCCTCCCCCTCATGCATACTCGCATTTAACGACACACACACGCGCGCACATGCACATGCGTATGCACACACACACACACTCATACACACACATATGTACACACACAGTGCCCAGTGCCTCAACTACCTAGGCTCCCACTTCCGCTCGATGCTGGGCATGCCCAAAACAGCGACCTCCGCAGAGGTGGCGCACCTCCTGCTGAGCGAGTACGTGTTCATCCACCTAGACCAAAGGAGGCCTGCGGACAAGCTGGCCCTGCTCATGCAAATGCTGCACAAGCTGTATGCCCTGGTGAGTGCTTGCTGGCGCTGCACATGGGCGGTTGGTTACGCAGAGGGCTGTACGCCTGGTATCACCTGATCTTAAAATGTATACCCAACACACACACGGACACGCGCACACACACACATATCCACGCACACACACATATCCACACACACGCACGCACACACGCATACACATGCACACATGCACACACATACACCATCCATCGCTTTACTCCCCCTTCTGCAGGCCAACAGCGTGTGCTGTGAGGACAACGCAGACGCGTTGACCCATCACGAGCTGCTGCTGCCTGGCCACCTGCTATGCAAATTTTTAAAGGAGAAACTGTACGATAGCCTGGAGGTCATGCTGGGCCTTATGCGGAGGGACATGGGGGTGCGGCAGCCTGGTCAGGTGAGAGAAAGGAGGGCATGAATTAAAAAGGTGTGCATACTGCAGCCTGCATCGCAGCCCTCCCTATCCAGCACAAGTAAGCATTGTGAATATGAGGTCATAGGGTTAATAATTATTAACCATATGTAATTTATGGGCTGCCCATGGCAAAGCCACGTGTGCCTCATGCAGAGGACATAGGGGTCCGGCAGCCTGGTCAGGAGAGGGAAAGGGCGTACATGGGGTCGCAGTGCAGCCTTCCCCTCCCCCACCTGCCAAACCGGTACAAATGAGCATTATGGGTACGAGGTAACAAAACTGTATATTAAACGTTTCTAAAAACTGCCTGTGGCAAGGCCGTGCATGCCTCACTGGGAAACA
>Ga0307968_1001108_pt1:5000-21495 | contig 21495 bp, 23 predicted proteins | sample OrgLakmetagen650_FD_201834 | JGI IMG/M metagenome (GOLD analysis project Ga0307968, IMG submission 201834) | Saline water microbial communities from Organic Lake, Antarctica - #650 | ecosystem: Environmental > Aquatic > Non-marine Saline and Alkaline > Saline | place: Antarctica...
TGTTTATATGTGCGTATATTTGTGTATGCATGTGTGTGCGCGCACAATTGGCGTGCTAGTACCTGTTTGTGCGTGCGTGTATGTGTGTATGTGTCATGTTGAAGTTGTGTAGCTGCTTATGTTATATGTGTGCAAATTTGTGGGGATTTGCTGCATGTGAGCTAGGTTCACACTTCAGTTTGATCATGGCATTATTGGCATTCGTGCTTTTAAGAGTGCACTACTTCAACCTGCACTAAACATGCAACGCACATTGACATTGACACACCAACACACCAACACAGCACCCAGGCGTACACTTTTAGCAGATTTACGGCAGTCTGCGTCACACCAACAACCTGCTGTCAGCGCCGTCAAACTTCCTGCAACCATCTTGAAGCCGTACACACATACACACACGCGCACACACACCAACGCACACGAGCATTTTTCCACCTTCTGACTGCAACAGGCTGCGTCATATCAAACAATTCCTGCTGAAGCTGTCAATTTTGTTTGCAACCAAGTCGTCCATGCCTAAAAGCACGCACACACAAAGCTATTCATTTCTCTCTGACTGTAACAGGCTGCGGCACATCAAGGCCTTCCTGCTGGAACTGTTGGGTTTCTTGCGACCATTTAAGAGTTGCGCGCACACACACACACACAAGCACTCACACACACACACACACACACACACACACACACACACACACACACACACACAACGTGCAAGCATCCACCTCTGACCGCGACAGGCTGCGGCACATTAAGGCCCTCCTGCTAGAGCTGTCGGGTTTTATGCAGCAAGAGGAGTCAGCAGTGTCAGCAGAGCTGGGTGCTGAGCTGGACTCCAACGAGCTCATGGTGCCCCAGCACTTAGAGGTAGGGCGGCTGCAGGGGCACTGTTCGAAGGCGCTGTTATGCCCCCCCCCCAGCTCAGGTCATAACCGCACCTAGGGGGCTGTGACATGCTTGTATGTGCTTACGCCTGGAAGTGCTCAGTTTGACCTAGGACAAACTGAGCTCCTGGCATGGTAACCTGCAAAAAAAGGCTATCGCACAGAATATATGAGAGATCTTTATCATCCACACTTCTTCTCATCTGCAGTCTTCCTGCTTGTGAACACTAGTACGCATATCAAATGTGTCTGGAGTGACCACGCACGGACTCGTAATGTCTCCTTTTTTTCCACGCACGGACTCGAAATGTCTCCTTTTTTTCTGTGTACTGCCTCTGCAGGTGGTGCACGTACCCTTTGCCCACAATGGGGTGTTCCCCGGAGTGTTCCTGTTCACGCAATCTGCCAGGATGGTGCGCCCTGTGCGGCAGTTAGGCAGCAATCGTGTGGAGCTCATCGGAACACTGGAGCAGAATAACATGTCCATTAGGTGGGCTGTGTGCATGCGAGTGTTGGGGGCCTGTGCATGTGTGTGTGACATGTTGCAATTATGGTCGACCAGCAGCAATGGTGTGGAGCTATGACTCGTCGCCCTGGTGTTAAACAATGTTAAACAATATGTGTGTACGAGTGTGTTCTGTTCCTGCATGTTGTGTATGTGTGGTCGGGAGAGGGAGTAATGTAGCAGTTGTGTATCGTGATTTGCGTTGAACGCAACTGAGTATGAAGCGCGCGCGCGCACACACACACACACACACACACACACACACACACACACGCGCACACACACATACACGCACACACATACACACACACACAGGTGTCCAGACACAGGGCCTGGTGGCTCCGCTGCACTCAAGTTTACACACGAAGAGCTCAACACAGGCTCCATGCTCTCTGTCGTGGCTTCCCTCACACCATACTCGGATTATAACCAGGTACGTGAGGGTGTACGTGTTGAAGTATGTGTACAGCTCTATGTGAGTCTATCACTGTACGTGTGTTCTCAGCATTATCCCTGAGCTTTTTTTCTGCAAGTGGTTGCGTAGAACCTGTAGGTCGTAAGTTGTTTGATATGCATTGGCGCATGTGTGCGTGCCTTAAAATGCAGCCACAGCCACCGTTGAGCAGCCTAGTTGGAGTTGCCATTATGCGTTCACGCCCAAATACTTTCACCATTTTATCGTTTGAAAGCACTCAGCACCTGGAATTGAATCGAAGAAACATAGACGCACACAAATGTGCAAGTGGGACTGAATCTGCACCTGATGCCTGACAAGAACTTTATGTCTGCAGTCTCCTGATCTGTGTACATTAACTGACTCTTGGCTTGTTATTATTGTTATTAGCTAGCTACACGCTTGATGCCAGACAGTATCTGTGCACCTAGTAATGCCAGACAGTGTCTTCCCAACCTGTCATCCATTCTTGCCTGAACTAACCAATGATTGCCTGAACTGACCACCCCAAAAACACCTCTACCTCCTGCAGTCTCCTCGTAACATGTACCAGTGTCAGATGGCTAAGCAAACCATGGGGACGCCGTGCCAAGCATTGCAACACAGGTGGGCATGAGGAGAACACTGTACGTGCATCTCTTGTGGTTGTGCATATATGGGTGTGCCAAGCATTGCAGCACAGGTGGACTCCTGTCCATGTCCAGTTTTAACTAACGCTACGCTCGCTCACATGTAGCCTCTTTATCTCACACAAACTCTCTCTCTCACACACACACACACACACACACACACACGCACGCATGCACACACTCACACACACATACACAGGACGGATAACAAGCTGTACAGGCTGCAAACGCCTCAGACACCTCTAGCTCGGACGTCTAAGTATGACCAGTTCTGCATGGACGAATACCCCGCAGGCACCAATGCAGTGGTGGCTGTACTATCTTACACAGGTGCATATAGTGTACTATGCTCTGTGTCAATACTGTACTATGTTCTGTGCAAATAGTGTACTATCTTACACAGGTGCACATAGTGTGATGAATGATCCATGCTCTTTCGTCACATCATCTGCTGAGAAGTGTCCAGTGAAGCCTGAATCATGGTTTTGCCAAGCACTAATATAAGGTGGTCAGGGATGTGTCAGAATAAGGTACACATGTACGTGGCGTGAAAATGGGTGTGGTCCTGGAGCAGCTATTCCTTGTTGCACATGCACGACCGCGTGTGTGGCTGTCTCGAAGTGCGCTCGCGGTCGTGACATCTTTGCTTAGCCCATTTTTCTGATGCATAGTGTGAGGCCTAAACCGGCTTTGCCGCCTGGATTGTCATTGACTCGTAACATTTCGTTGACGAACCGCGTACTTTGGGTCATTAATTTTAACGGAGGTTGAAATACAGGCATTTCATGTGTCCCAAAGATAATAGGAAGCCACAACAGCTGCCCAAGCAGCGAACACAGTTTTGTTTGTCCCTTTCCTCTAAGCACTGCTCTAAGCACTGGTTCCCTGGTGTACCTGCTGTACTAGACCTTGCATCAAGCTTAGTTCAGGGTGCCACGCAGGAATTGATATGTATACTCCAATGAGCGGTACGTCATTGCCTTGCTTCAACCTTCTCGCAACATGATTGAGTGCTGTGCAGAATGGGGGTTATCGTTGTGCAAGTAAAGCTTACCGTACACACCTGTCACCTTCCCATGTGCAGGCTATGACATGGAAGATGCCATGATCTTAAACAAGAGCAGTGTTGAGCGCGGCCTGGCGCACGCTAGCATGTACAAAAATGAGGCGGTGGATCTAAGAGAGGAGCGCAACTCACGCATGAGCTTAGCCCCAGAGCCACATGATACCCGCAGCAAGGTGTGTGCTTGTGTATGTATTGTAGTTGTTGGTTTGGGTGTCGGAATGTACGCGTAAGTACGTGCCTGTGTATTGTTGTTGTTAGTTTGGGTGTTGGAATGGACGCGTAAGTGCATGCTTGTGTATTGTTGTTGTTGGTTTGGGTGTTGGAACGTATGCGTGTGTGCTTGTGTTTATTGTTGTTGTTGGTTTGATATTGGAATGTACGTGTAAGTGCGTGCTTGTAGGTATGCGTGCAATTGTGTGCGCTTGAAAAACAGAGGGGCGGGGTTGTACGTGCGTCTGTGTGTGAAAAAGGGGAAGGGGGGATGGTATCACACCAAGGTGTCAATGGGGTTAACAAAAACATACGTATGTAAGCACACATGAATGTGCTTTGGAGTTGAAGTGCGGTAAGTTAAAATGCTATCATTCTGAGGGTTAAATGCTGGGAAAGTTGATGATGATGTTTCAAATTGCAGCTCCCAACTAAAGAGGAGGCTGGGGTTGCTTACCCCCTGGCAACCTAATGTATATGAAGTGCTGCATACTGCACCACTGCGTTGTTTGGGGCTGGTTGCAGTTCTTGGCTGCTCCAGCCACACAAAGTGCTGTATGCTGCACTGCTGCGATCCTCAATGCTGGCTGCAGCCTTTAAATTGCTGGCGTGCACCGAGATGCACACAGCAGCCATGCTCACAGAGTACGTGTGCTTGCACAGCATTATGTTATTATGTTAGGCAAGCCCTGACATTGCCCATGAGCTTTTGGGCAACAATACAGTAATGCCTCGGTTTCATCGCAACAATACACTGCAATGTCTCGGTTTCAGCAATGCAGCAATACAGCAATGTCTCGGTTTCACCCCATTCCTGCCTGCCGCTCTCTAGTTGCACAAACTCTCACGCGTTCGCATGCTCACAAATCCACACTCCTCACCCATTCAAAGGCACGCAAGAAGACAAAAAGACACATAAACACGTGTGAAAGATCATCTTGCACCTGCGCACCTGCCTCATCCAAAACGCTTGCAGAACCAGCCCTACCAACGCCCTGTGGGAGCCTTTGGGCAGACCCTGCCTCAGAATGTGCCCTGCGAGTTAAGCAGCAGTGCAGCCACAGGCCCCCTCCATGTAACCCCCTCCACCCCTACCCACAAAGACTCCTTGCATATAGGGCACGACGGATTACCACACGCAGGGGCGATCATTTGGCCAGGGCAGGTGAGGCAACCCCTTTTTTTGTTTAGCAGCGGTGTGTGGCAGCAGCTTGCAACTGCATAAATGCGTGAACATTGATGGCTTGTATATGGTCACTGTTGCTGCTGCTGCTGCTGCTGCTGCTGCTGCTGCTGCACACATGTCTTTGTGTTTGCTTAGTCGGGCTCATAGGCAACTCGTATTTGCTACCCCATTCCCCACTTTCTCTTTCTCGTCATCTTTGCTCCCCATTGCGGGCTTCTGCCTTATGAGGGCTGCCATAATAGCATGGTGTTTTTGCTTGTCGCATGCTGTTCTAGTTCAGAGGGAACTCTGTATCTTAGCAAGTAAGAGGGGATTCTTTTCCTTCTTGCCAACAAGGATGTGCTTCACGTATGGGCCTAAGTATAGGGGGCTGTGAGAGGGTGCAGCATCTGCCAGGTCAGAGTAAAGAAGGCTGGCCCGCAACTCTTATGGGATTGTGAGGGTACGAGATGTGATTTTGCGTTAGCTTTAGGCCTATGATGTGTATGTGTAATTGTTCATGTATAGCCTTGCACCTTATGTGCATACCAGCTCGTGCCAGGCATTAAGTTTTTGCTTTAACACAGTTTTGCACTAGCTTGAGTGTGGGCAAGTTTTATTTGGTGGACAAGCAGCATGAGAGAATAATTGAGGCACTGAAGACGACTCCTTGATAGCTGCAGTGGCAACAGACTAACAATTCCTCAGCCACTGCCTGTCAAGTCTCGTACAACATAGGGTTGTCCTGCCAGTCGTGTCCTTGTGTATTTTTGCGCAAATTGTGACTTTGTGGCTTTCTTGATGACCTACATAGCATTGGTAGTTTTGTTTTGCGCACAACAGCTTGTGCAGTACCCTTTATTCAGACCCGCTGCTTGCCTGTCAATTGGCATATGACACGTACATGCGTGCACACACACATAATACATAATATACAGACACACACACACACACACACACACACGTACGCACACACCTAAATACACAAAGACACACACGTACGCACACCTAGATGCACATAAACACACACATACACTTTACTCACTCACACTCCTAATCCGTCCTTTGCCAACGCAGACGGTGTACTGTGCGTGGGACCAGACAACAGGGCAATACAAAGCACATAAACTGAAGGGAGAAGAGGTGGCGTATGTAGATCAGGTCAGTACCGGCGTACATAGATCAGATTCAAGTGTGGCATATAAACCCCTGTGGATGGAGAGGGGCGCTTGTGTTCATGGCGTGTGTTGGTCATGTCAGCAGACATGCTTGCTTTGAGCCTGACGGATTGCCTGTGGAAACGCTTTTCAGACACAACAGATTATCTGGAGAGGAATTGCTCATGCTCATCAACATTCAGGGAACCAACTCTCTACCAAAAATTGAACGTCGTGAATGTCCAGCAACAACTTGTGTGGCTGATTGTCAATGAACAGCAAAGTTTTTGCACCATTCTTCAACAGGTCACGCTCATAGGAAATCGTGAGAAGAATGCTCCTCCCCAGCGAGCCAACATCCGCTTGCGCTTCAACAGATACCCCCAGATCGGTGACAAATTTGCCTCGAGAGCCGGGCAGAAGGGTGTGCTGTCCATCCTGTGAGTTTGTGCACAGCATGCAGGAAGCGCGAGCAAAAACACCGTACACAAGGGGTGGTAGCACCTCATGCATTGATGGAAGAAGCCTGGGTATATTTCTGAAGGGCTGGCCAGCTCCATGTGTGCGCACTACACACGAATGTACATTTCAAAGAATCCTGCTGCTGGTACTGTGTGAGTATACACTTATTTAGCTTAAATGCTGTAGTACACCGCAGACGTGTACTAGCCTGAATGTGCCAATCCTTGTTTTAACATCGGGCAATTTTTGGTACCACGCTAGATGAACAACGGCGCTGTTACGTGCCCAATGCGTCACAACCCACCTCTTTGCAGCCTGATGCGGCATAAGATGTTCCCAATTTGCAACTACTAGTCTAAGCATACTTATACAACTCCGATACGTATACAATTCCGATACTTATACAATTCCTGCCCTTCTTGCAGTTGGCCCGATGTGGACATGCCCTACTGCAGCAACACAGGCATGCGGCCCGACCTCATCATCAACCCCCATGCCTTCCCTTCACGTATGACTATTGGCATGCTCATCGAGTCCATGGCCTCAAAGGCAGGGGCTCTGACGGGTAGCTGGGTGGATGCCACGCCCTTCCAAGCAAGTGATGGGAAGCCAGGTAAGGCTGTCGGCATGCTTATTGAGCCCTTGGTTTCAAGGCAGGGGCGCTGACGAGCAGCTGGGTGGATGCCAACAAGTGATGGGAAAGGAAAACAGGGGGCAAGCGCATCTGCAGTTTGGTGAGATAAAGAGGGGAAACAATATGCCATGCCAATCCAAACAAGTACTAGGAAGCCAGGTAGAGATGATTTTTAAGGCAGCAGCATGTCTGTGTGTATTTGTGTTGCGTGGCAATATTGAGGACAGTGATGGATGCGTGCACTTGCTCATGCCCAAGTAAGTCACGTGATGTAGCAGCACGTGGATCGATTTTTCCAGAGTCTGCATGCAATCCCTACATTATCAAGAGGTCATTTATAATCTTATGGTGATCTATGCAACACACACACACACACCCTCCTCGCTTATGAATCGTGATAATGTTTTGAAGCCCTGTGCACGCTTTCTGACCCCAGCTGTCTGTCTTGGGCCACACAGGCAACCCTGCTGAGCACTATGGTCGGATGCTAGAGGCCAACGGCTACGCAAAGCGGGGCCAAGAAACCATGATCAGCGGGCTCACAGGGGAGGAGATGCAGTGCGACATCTACATAGGCTTGGTTTACTACCAACGGTTGCGGCACATGGTGTCTGATAAATTCCAGGTGAGGTGAGGGAGTGATGCAGAGGAGTGCGCATGATTTTCTTGTATGTATTTTATGCCAAAGTAAGGATGCAGAGGACTGTACGTAAGCTCCTTATAGGTACAAAGTATACTACGGACCAGTCACAGAACCTGGCGTTGGAAGGTTCTAAGGTATTTCGCAAGGTTCTATGTACCTAGCTGGATCTGCTTCCTCATCCAATCTTGTCCAGGAGGTTACAAAGCCTGACAAAAGACTGGCGTTTCTTTGCTGAAAAACATACCAAGACACAGCTTGATTGTAACTAGAAGTTCAGTGTTCTCTCCTTAAGAAAAAGGAAAACTACACAGGCAGTGAAAACCACTCCCCACATTGATTAAGGAAAAGGAGCCACTTTGGTACTGTACAACTCCTCCACCAAAAGAATAAGAAAGAGACCAATGGGGATTAGGAGGGTTGCAGGCTTGACCTGAAACCGGCTCCTGATGGGAGTTGATAATAGTACTGGAAAGTATGCGTCTGGTATGTGGACAAGTTTGGCAGCGTAGTTGATAGAATGTAAATGATGCTTGGAAAAAGGTTTCTTAGCTCTTTGAGAGTCAAGATCCAGCTCCTTGAAAAATTCCAGTGTGATTGTTGTAGATGGTGCCACCCACTCCCAAAAAGATGGTGTGGAGAAAACGGTGCAGAGGCATTATACTGTTCCTGCGCGGCGCTCAGCTGGTTCTGAGGTCTAGTTTCCTCACAGTACTTGTTCTCAATGAGGTGGACGTCACATTGAAGACTACTGAGATCTTTGGGTCGGTGCTGTCTGGGGAAGGTGGATCTGCTGATGGCGTTAAGTTTCACCTCTAAGGAGTTCCCCAAATCTTTGTCCAATGTCTTGTGAAGTAATCTCAAGTATTCTGTGCCATGCTTGGTAGCAATGGAACCCACCCAGGGTTGCTCAGTTCGTTTTTTTGGGAGCAAGGTTTTGATAAAGTTTGTGAAAGCTCTAGAACTCTCGAACTGTTTGAGCAGTTCGATGTGCAATTTCGAAAATGGAGGATTTTGCTGGTACCTTACAGACTTGGGTTCAGTCCGCAGCCCCAAAAAATATTTTAGTTTCACACTCCCGCATCAACCCCGCACCCTGGAAATATTTAATTTACACCAACCCCGCACAGGGATTTTCGCCTGACAGGCTCCAAAATACGCCAAAAATCCCCGTTTTCAATCCCGCACCCCCAAAATAAATAGATATTTTTTGTGCGCGCAGTTACCCCGCAGGGCAAAAAACGATATTTTTGCGCGGTGATATAAAGTCTGTACGGTATTCGTGGTCATACTCGTCCAAAACATGCTTGTTTTGTTTTAAATACCTATATGTAATACATTATAATTAATCAGTGCAAAAACGTTTGACGGCCTTCTAAGGCTCTTTCCTGCATTTTGGGCTGCAAATTTGGACCCAAAGATTGAAAAAAGTCTTTTAAGTTCGACGACCTTGAGTAGCTCGCGAACGGCATTTTAGAGTCAAAATGCCTGCAAGTTCGCAAACCCGAATTTTGACCGAACCCTCCGGGTCTGAACAACCGTGTTCTCAATTTGCCTTTCCCTTCGTAGGTACGCTCAACTGGTGCAGTGAACAACCTCACTAAGCAACCAATCAAAGGAAGGAAGTTTGGAGGAGGCATTAGGTAAGAAGTTGTGACATGCTTTTGGGGTGGAAAGTATTGAGCGGCGCTTTAATGTACAATGAATTGATTGCTTGAAAGGTGTAACTCCTTGCCTTGCTTCCGGTCCTGTGTATCTGTGGAGCATGTGAATATTTACATGCTCGTACATACAAGCACGCGCGCACCCAAAATTGCACACACACACACACACACGCACACACAACTTGTGCAGGTTTGGAGAGATGGAGCGCGACTCCTTGCTTGCGCACGGGGCAGCCTATTTGCTGCATGACCGCTTGCATTCATGCTCGGACTACAGGTACACCATTTTTTATGTGTTTTTGTTCTGGGAACGTGTGCAAAATCGACCACCCCTCTGGTCTCTCATCTTTTATTTTATAGCCGAGTTATGTGTTTGCTTGCTTTTTCACCGATGCCTGCACCCCTGCTTGCAAATGTGCTTGGTCTACCGTCAACCTTATCGCAGTGTCATGGACGTGTGCGGCAAATGTGGATCCCTCGTAGCTCCCCTCAACAAGCCACATGCTGCTGCCAATGCCATGGCTACCGGGCTAGGCCCCGTAGCCACAGCCGCCATGGCAGCGATGGCTGCGGAGGGTGGGGGCGGCATGGCTGGGCGCGTGGTATGCCCGGTGTGCGACAACAGCAGCCATCACATCAGCCGCGTGGCAATGCCATACGTGTTCAAGTACCTGGCAACCGAGCTGGCAGCAATGAACATTAAGCTGTCGATAGATGCTGTGTGATTTTCTGTTTTGCAGTTTGGATATTTGACTTCAAACCCCTGTCTCATGTTTTTTCGTGACACAGTCGCCTCCAAAATTGTCGAAATTTGTATAACCAAAGACACTTCCCGATGGTTCGTGTGTCATTCGTACTCTTTGGAGCGCCGGATTTGTGGAGAAGCATGTTTATTCTATCTAAAATTTGAATTAATTGATGTGACGTAAATTTTTGTGGTTTAAATGCTGCTGATCAGGAACAAGCCTTCTATAGTTCCAGAGGGGTTGCATGTAGGGGCAGTTAGAACCCTAATAAGAGCCCCTGTCATGTCCAGACCAGTGCCCGGCAGAATAGAGTACGTTGCATGTGCCAAATGTGTGTTTGTCAATGCATCTGCACGATGTCTGTGGCTTGTACACGGTGCTGTACTTCATACCACTGGTGTATGCGCTCCATGTGCGGGCAATGCTTCGATATGCAGTATGAGCCTTTACCTCTCAATCACCGCATTCACGCATAAGATCCTACTAGTGAAGTGCGTATTATGTTGCACGCATTACCTAATGTGACGTGCATTACCTAATGTGACACGCATCACCTGTTGTGTTGCACAAATACAAGTAGCACTGCACTGTAGCACTGTAGAATGAGCATCCGAGGCAGCGGACATCTTTGTGTACGCAGATGCAGGAAATCCTTGCTTGCGCCAGTTCAGGCATCGCCCTACCCTTCAACTGATGAAGACATGGACGCCTACGGCGGAGTGTGCATTCCGTGCGTAGTTTTGTGTGTTTGTGCATGGTGGTACAGTTTGAATGCGCCAACTCACAAATGCAAGGGCTTGCAGACTATGCACGCGCACACACACACACACACACACACACACACACACACACACACACACTGTGCGCAACACGTGCCATACTACTTTTGCGAATGGCAAGAGAAGAGGGAAAGAGGGGGAAGCTTTAAAAGTTGTTTTTCCCTTCCAGGTGCTGGGTGTCGTTTGATAATAGCGGCAAGGTGAGGCTTTCGTGTTTTGCCGGACGGCACAGTTTTGTCCAGCCATTCAACTATCTCGCACTAGCATTGCACCTATGACGTTGGTCCAATCCACTGTTCATAAGCATGTCAACAATGTTGCTACTTGCCGGAAAACTCCGTAAAACGCAGTACACAAAGGTTACTGTGGATGTTGGCGATTACGGGGGTCTCCTGCGGACAATTGCATGGGTTCTGAGTGGTGGGTGAACGGGTGAATTTGCTTCCATCCCATATGCTTTGCTCTCCTACCCCTTTCATCAGTCAGGCACACAAATTAAGATTGCATTGGCATCTCAGCTATCAAAGAGGCACAGGGTCAAACGAGTATAGAAGTTGTTACACTTGCTGAGTGAAGGTGGCGTTCCCTACAGACAAATAGTAGTTTAAATTATGAGTAAGGAAATAAGGAACTTTGCATAAACATCGTGTACTTTTACAGGGACCGAGACCTGTGTGAGGCACGCAGTAATCAGCACCAAGGATGAGATGGCCCACAAGTCAGTTGCGCATCATGTCAAAGTTAAAGAGGACCAAGTTCCTGCCTGTCTGTGCTCATGCCTGTCCTCAAATATATCATGCTCCCGTCTTTAGAGCTGGCAGGGCGTAAGCTATGCAGAGTGCGCGTTATACAACCATGAGTTTGGGTTTAAGTTTCTGTTAGTGTTTTTGTAGAAGAAGGTATTTAAGGCCGACCCAAGTTGCTCTGAATGCTGCTGATCTTTCTGTCTGGAAGCTCGACACAAACTGCTCGCTGCTTACATTTTGGAGGCAAAAAGCAATTGTTGTAGACACACAGGATTGTGTTGAACTCACACTCCTGGAGGCCTTTGTACAAAGTGCACACAACAATGCTTACACCCACCCAATTGTTCACAGTGAGTACTGGCTGACTGACATAAGAGGTCAAAAGGTGATTGCTGATGCAGCGATCTGTGCTGGTTGAGATAGAACAACAATAAAATCGCTGCATAAAGCTGGAGACTGAGCAGAGCTAATGGCGCTTATTTCTGCCAACTCCAAATGACGGTTCCTCGCTATCACGTTTTGCTGCTCCAGTTGTCCGATGAAGCAGCTGCTCTGTTGCAAGACGCCCTTCAGTCCTTTGTTCTTTACTGCAAGCCCCGGATTCAGGCGCCCCAGGTGTGAATTCTTGATCAATTGAGACCTAGGTATACGTAGGCTGTGCGTGTTGGTAGTGCTTGTGCTTTTGTGCGCATGACTAGAAGAATAAGGAGTTACAACGCCAGTTTTAATCAACGCAATCCTGCTTTTTTGCAAATCTCCCGAAGCTGTAGGTAAAATTATGAGAGGGTTACCTATAACAAACTTGCAGTACCAAGTTCAAAGTTGAAAGACATACCACTAGCTAGCTGCTGGACATGAGTTGCTGTGGCCAAAAAGTTACACACAATGCATGGAGGGGCTTAGTAGACTATGAAAGATTAAATAAGGCTTGCCTTTTCCAGTCCTTGCATGGCATGCAGACTTTCTTGGCACTCCCGTGCATGCTCCATCATGTCATCGTGCACCCATGCATGTTCCATCATGTCATCGCGCACCCATGCATGTTCCATCATCCATGTTATCGCATGCAGACATGGGCCAGCGCAAATGTCAGCATATCAAACGTCACGCACGACACCTACAGCATCATTACTGTCCGTGGAGACCCAAAACTCACAGAGCGGTAAGCTAGAGCTCCTAGATGTTGCTTGTGACCAGCGGCCAGCTTTTCAGCCCACTTCTCATATTGAATAAGTAGTGTGCTCGGATTCTTCTCCCGGGACATACTTCATAGGTTGTCAAAGCATCTCTTGCCAGCAAATCCTGTCTAAGGCTCGTAGGAAGTAATCAGTGATTGAATAAACATGTGTGAAACAATGTGTTGACAAACGTTTAAATCCTTTCTGTGTCAGTATAATCTGCAAGTTGGCTGCACAAGTAAGTAGAGGATATAATGGATCCTTGTGTGCACCAAGGTGCAAGAGTTATTTTACTATGCCCTACATCATACTGCTTTGTGCCGCACATTAGACATTAAACGCCCATTTAGTCAGTGGCGTATTTTGTGGGGCGGAGCCCCCCTGGGCGTAGTTCCTTTATGTTCACCCCGCAACGTGGCAGAAGAATAGAGCGTTGAGCCAGCCAGGCAATCTTTCTGTGTAAAAATTGTATGAAACAATAGCCAATTATGCGCTGATTCCGGAATATCCTTGTCAAACCCCCCTCCATGCTCGACTCCCAAGGGGTCGCGTGTCACAATTCCCCCCTGGATGCAATTGGGTGTCAAAATGTGTTCCATCATATTCTTAGCCCTTCGTCTGAGCAGTGGTGTCATTGAGTGTGGTAGAAGGCCGACCGATCCCAACACGCTAGCAGGGTTTGCAGCAGCAGAGCAGAGAGAGACGGCAGCAGCTTCACAGCGCTCGGGAGGACAGGCGAGCGAGGGCCCGGGAGAGGACCCGCGTCCAGCACTTGGCACAGCACTTGGAGCAACAGTCTCAGCCTGGCAATGGCACTCAGCAGGCACAGGAAGCAGCAGCCCATCCAGAGGTGGTGGCTTTGAACAACCGTATGGAGCTCAGGTGCAAGAGAGGGGGGGTGCAGCGGGTGCGCAAGCCCCCCTGAATTGTCAACCCATTTCAATGCCGCTATGCGTTGCAGGTTGCAAAGACCAGAATGGCTCAGAAATGGTTGCACAGAGCAGTTCAGAAGGAATGCAGCCCCCCTGAATTGCTCGCTGCACATGACACACAGCTTCAGACATGGTCTGGTATGACAGGGACTGTGCAAACGCAAGAGCGGGGGGGTGCAGGGAGGGCGCAGCCCCCCCTGAATCTCTCTAACTACATTATGTACAATTTTCAATGCAAGGTGCAGCACAGGCACCGCCCCTTTTTTAGTGATCCGTAGGATCACACCCCTTGTTGTTTTTAATATTTTCATAGCTCCGAACTGAAATGTATGGGCGCACACTATGGATGGTGTTCACTATCTTTCCTGTGCTCATCTTTGTGTTGTTGTCCTTTTGTTTTTGCTATGCAGGTATGGATCCGTCTTAAAAGAAGGTCGGTATTTCCAATCAGTTAAATCCTTCATCGTTTCGTGCTGGCTCGTTTGCTTTGCCTTGCTTTGCCGTACTAGGTGGTTGAGTACATCGCATGAGTCGCATTGATAGGAAAATTATTGGCAGTCCAGCCTGATCTGTTTGCTTGAGATGATTGCAAAAACTTACCACAAGACCCTGGCGTTAATTGTGCTTGGGTGGCAGGTTTCTTTTTTGAGCTGACAAGCCTCATCACATCCAGCGGCATCATCGTGCAGCAAGCACAGATCGTTGGTTCAGACTCTCCTCCTCAGGTGTGTAGGTGTGTGTGTTTATGTGTTTGTGTGTTTGCGCGTGTGCGCATGTGTGTACTTCGGTGTGGATTCTACAATATATGCATCAAACATACACACGGCCAGATACAAATGTACACACACACTCTCTTACTTTCGCTTTCTGAAGGTGGTACAGGAATGCATAAGCTGCCAGCCACAGCCGTCTCCACATAATGAGCACGCCCCACCTCAGGTGAGGTACCCATTACCTAGTGTGAGGCCTTTGCTACGGCACCCTGTGTAACAAGAGAAGCATTCCCACTAATCTGCAGAGCTCAAGTTGTTTATTAATTCCTAAGCTATTCCAAACTCTAATCCTTCCTGCCATATATTTACACCACATTGCTGTGAGCCACCCCCGCTTTTTGTCCGCCATGCTTCGTGCTGCAATTCCACACTCCCGATTTCCATTCACCGACAAGTTGTTCTGGCTTGTATTGCTCCATATTATGCACTTTGATCTCACAGGAATATGATTTCAGCCTAGGACCGCTCTACCGTTTCTGTGTCACTGACATCGATGGCAAGAAGCTTGGTAGGTGGAACTCCTTCCACTCACTATCGTGCACCTTCCTCTTGCTCGTTACGTCGGAGTGAAGCCCTAGGTTGGAACCATTTTTTGGTTCGGAAAAGGGAGGGTACAAGTAAGTCCTCCTAAGCGTGTTTCTTTGTTCGCTTTTGTACAGCTCGATCGCTCTTTCTTATGGCACACGCAGGTGGCCCACAAGCGTCGGCATTCCTGACCATGTACAATATTATTCATGGATCTGGTGAGTGTTTGCTCTGACTGTCATGCGTCTTTGGCCTATGCAAACAAATTGCTATGTATGTCGTTTAGCATAAGCATATTGTGAATCCGAGGTTTTGTAAATTACCTCTGCTGAAACTGAAAGAGGATTGTTGTGGACCCTTTTGCGCTGATCCTAAACAAAGACCGCACAAAGGTGAGCCGTGACTGCTCATTATTTATTTGCAGCCCCTTGTCATATGCAATGCGGTAAAGCATTTTTTGTCAGGTCCAAAAACAGCTGTTCGCTTGCATGCTTTGGCACGGGCTTGAGCTTGTGTGTGTGTTGCTTGTTTTAGGAAGATGCCATCAGAAATTGAATGCGTGCCCTGGCGTGCCTGATGTTTTCCCTATCCATGTATATATCAACAGGCCCTCCACCATATGAAGCTACGAAATAGCCATGCCACACGTAATTAGGAACAGTTAAGCACTCAATAATTATTGAATTGCTTCTTTTTCCGTGTGCTTGTTCAGGCCACATGCCATTTGTTGCCCCAAATCAAGACGACATGATCAGCTCGTACTGAGTCACAAGCCCCATCATCAAAGGCTCAGCTCACCCGACACAATTTTGTGTGTCTCTCCATACATAGCTCCTCTTCATATAGCGTGCTAGGATTCCAGCATTGCTGCCCGGATCAGGATTAAAGCGGAAGAATTTTTTTACAATAATTGAATTTCATTTAATTTAATTTTTCAATGCAAGAGACCCTTCTCGTCGAGATCTCAGGCGAAGCCTTGCAAACGAGCAGGTACACGGACTTCGTCAACGACCCCACGGCAGGCGCGATCAGCACATTCACTGGCGTGACAAGGAATAGTTTCCAGGGAAAGGGCGTGCTGCGTTTGGAATATGAAGCGTACGAGCCCATGGCTGTTAGAAAAATGCAGGATGTTGGACAGGCAGTTGCTGCCAAATGGAACGTTGTCAAGGTTGCCCTAGCACACAGAGTGGGCCGGGTGGGCGTCATGGAACCCAGCATCATCATTGCAGTGTCCTCGGCACACCGCAAAGACGCCTTGGAGGTGACACACACATACACACACACACACACAAACACACACACACACACACACACACACACACACACACACACACACACACACACAC